>Ga0180430_10000032_pt1 | contig 175966 bp, 143 predicted proteins | sample SS_ome_9_FD_132999 | JGI IMG/M metagenome (GOLD analysis project Ga0180430, IMG submission 132999) | Hypersaline lake sediment archaeal communities from the Salton Sea, California, USA - SS_1_S_2 metaG | ecosystem: Environmental > Aquatic > Non-marine Saline and Alkaline > Hypersaline >...
CCACGACGGTGTACTGGCCAGTGAGGAATACGTGGGAGAACTCTCCATCGTGGACGGAACTGGAAACCTCATAATCGGTAGATATGTATGCCTAGATTGCCCAGAGTGGCACTGCTTCCAAGGGATCATCGATGAAGTGCGGATCTACAACAAGGCGTTGAACGAACCGGAAATAGAGTGCGTTTTTGGTGGCTGGGTTTCGGATGTCCTGGTGTCGCAACGGTCGGATGCAAGCAAGTTGATCGATATCGAATACTCGCTTTCCGGCTTCGGTGATCAGGCCTATGACGTAACGATTCAAGCCAGTGAAGATGGCGGTAGCACGTGGTCCGTCGAGCTAACGGCAATGTGGGGTGATGTGGGTGACGGTGTCGTCCCCGGTGAAGGCAAGCATATCGTCTGGAACCCGGCGATCGACATTCCGGGTATCAGCGGCGACAACTTCATGGTCCGTGTCATCGCGGATGACGTGTACTACGCCGACTCGAACGTTTTCTCGATCGTTGCGGCCGGGCCGGGGGATTTGATGGGGACGGTGCGGGATCAGATGAGCGGGGAGGAGGTCGTCGGGGCCGAAGTGAGCCTCAACGGCGAGCCGCCGGTGCAGACGGATGAGTACGGCCAGTTCTTCTTCACCGAGGTTCCCGCCGGGCAGGCGACGATCGACGTGAGCGCCGCCGGCTACTACGACACAAGCAGTGCCGCGACGATGCGCGAGGACTCGGCGCTGAACGTGAGCATTCTCATGACGCCCGAAGCGCCGCCGGGCGGGATCGCAGTAGTCGCAGTGACAAGCGAGTATTCGGGTCAGGGAAAGCGCACGTACTACATGGACATGGTCCTGCTGTTTGAAACCTTCACGGCGACGATCGACTGGGGCAACAAGACGCCGGGGGAGGTGCGATTCATCACACCACGAATTACGCACCCGGGCATCGGCGTCGGTGACACGTGGTACACGATCATGGAGATGGGCTTCGAGTTCGGCGCGGGCGGAACGCTGACGGTGATCGCCGAGGCGGCTGACGGTACGGAGTCCGCTCCATTTGTGTGCGACCTGAAGGTGATCCCCGCGCCGCTGGGCACACTGCCGGTTTTCTTCTACCCGGAACCTGAGGGGCTGACGCTGAAGTACGTGACACCGGCAATCACACCGGAGGAAGAAGAGGAAGGGGAGAAGATGGGAATCGAAGAGGGCGTGGACGAGGAAGTTCCCTCAGACATGCCTGTCTTCGGCGATGAAGATGGACAGGACTTCAAGTTCGGAGCGACATACGAAGCCAGCGCAACCGTATTCAGTGATGGCACGGCGACCGGACCTTGCTTCGAGGCCACGGGCGAAGGCGAGTCGGAGTTCCAGACCAAGAAGAAGACGAAGATCGCCGGCGCATCAACGAACCTGCACGCATCAGGCGGCATGAACTGGACGTGGATTGACTCTGAGGAGCGATGGGCTCCGAACGGATGGCTTGAGTTCGGCGTGGATGTTGGCTTCGATGTGCCGCCGAATCCGGTGCCGTTCATGTTCGGCCCGGTTCCAGGTTACATCAGGGGGCACATTGACATCTCGGTTCAGGCGAACCTGGACCTGATTGACTGGGTTGAGATCGGCGAACCGGAGTGGCAGGCATCGTTGACTCTGGACCCGTTCCCCGAAGCCGAGGCGGCAGTGGGAGTGGGCGCAACATGGGCCTTTGCGGTGGAGGGCTACTTTGGAGGTGGAGCGAGGATCATCCTGATCTTCCCGCCGGTGCCCCCCAACGATTCAGCACTGGACACACTGCAACTGTTCCTCCTGGGCGGTGTGCGCGTTTACCTGTTTGGAGGCGTGGTCTGGGAAGCGGAGGTGTTGAACTATACCTGGGATCTGACCAGCAAACGGCTGATTATCGAGTGCAGCACGCCCGTGATCAAGCTGGTGGATCGCGACTACCTGCATCGCGGTGGTGGGTATGCCGTGTTCACAGCCAACGATCCAACCGCACGCGACCAGCGGGATGTGCTGACCGAAGAGCAGTTGATCGAGCAGAACGTCTATCCGCGATCGGAGCCGGCGCTGACTGCGATGGGTGAAGACCTGATCATGGCGTGGCTGTGGGACGACCCGAAGCGGACACCGGTCAACCGCACGTCATTGAGCTTCTCGCACTACGACGCCGGGAGCGATCTATGGAGCGAGCCGGCTTCGGTGGATGATGACGGCACGGCAGACTTCCACCCGGATGTCGCCGCGTTGCCGAGCGGCGATGTGCTTGCGGCGTGGGAAAACGTCAGCACGGTGCTGATCGAACCGGGTGCCGAGGGCGATCCTTGCATCGCAGAGTGTCAAGGTGATCCCGATCCGGAAACGTGTCAAATCGAGTGCAAGTTGGAGGAACTCAAGAGCAAGACGGAGATCGCCGTTGCGACGTACGACAGCGCCGGCGGCGCATGGACGGTGAAGGACCCGCCGCTGACGGATAACACGTGGCTGGATCGCTTGCCATTGCTCTCAACGGCTGATGACAGCACCGCCATGCTGGTGTGGGTGAGCAACCAGTGGAATGACGAGATCGGCACCGCAGCCTTCCCCAACGACATTCACTACACGACCTACGACGGCGCGGCATGGTCAGCGGCAGCCGATGCGGCGATCGATATACCGTCGGTGTTGAAGAGCTCGCTCGCATACAACGGTGCCGAGGCCTACTACGTCTATATCGATGATGGTGATGACAACCTGGAGACGTTGGAGGATCGAGAGCTGTACTCGATGTGGTTTGACGGTACGGCGTGGCAAACTCCGGTACGGTTGACGAATGACTCGGTGGAGGATGCGAACCCGATAGTGGCGTGGAATGTGACGGCAATGCAGTGGCTTGTCGTATGGTACAGCGAAGGCGACATCATGTTCTCAACGGACCTGGAGGCATTGACTGATCGCGCGGTGGTTGCTGACTTCGAGGGTGAATCTTCAGGCGTTGCGGACTTCGAACTGGCGACAGGCCTGACGGGTCAGATCGCAGCGGTGTGGCAGGATGCCAGCGAAGACACGGTGGACTTCTGGTACACGGTGTTCGCGCCAGTGGTGGACCGATGGACTCTGCCTCAACGGTTGACGACGGATGCAGGACGCGAAGGACCGCCGACGATGGAACATTCGGCCAGCGCGGTGTTCGACGCAACGGGTGAATTGGTCGTTGGTTACAACAAGGTGCAGACGGCCTACGAAACACGTGAGGTGGAGCTCGGCGGCGAGATCATCCAGGTGGATACCGTGCCGGTGCTGGAGCAGACGAATCTGTATCTGCTACGACATATCGTCGGGGGGGACCTGGCAACTACCGACGACACCCTGACTCTGGATCCGCCGAACCCCGTGGCGGGGCAGACGGTCACCATCACGGCCACGGTGCAGAACCTCGGCGACGTACCGGCCGTTGATCTGGATGTGGCGTTCTACGACGGCGACCCGGGCGGGAGCGGCACGTTGATCGACGTTACGACCCACGGTGGCCCGTTGGTCGGCGGTGATGAGGTTGAGGTCAGCGTTGAGTGGCTGGCGCCCGGTTCGGTCGATTCGCATGACATCTACGTGGTCGTTGATCCGGACTTCGAGCAGGAAGACCGAGATCAGACCAACAACACTGGTGTCTTGCCGGGCATCATGAAGCCGGACGTGCTCATCGACTCGATCCTGTCCCAGAATGCAGGCCCGAACGACGTTATCCTCACCGTTCGTGTACTTAGCGGTTCGGGTCTGGCCACCTCGAACGTAGACGTGACGCTACGCCGTGATACCGAGCATGGATCGTTGCTCCAGACCTTTACGATCACCGACACGATCATGCCGGGTGCGTTCTTCGACATCGCCTGGGTCTGGCAAAACGCCGCCCCGTTCCCCGGCGGTTCGGTCGAGGTGTTCGCGATCGCCGATGAGGGCGACGCGATCGACGAGTTCGATGAGGACAACAACGTGCGTTCGGCGCTGGTAACGAATCAGCCGCCGATGCATCCGGGCGACTGGGACAACGACAATGACATAGACATCGACGACTTCGCCGAGTTCCCGGCCTGCATGAGCGGCCCGTGGGGCGCGCCGGGGTTCGTCATGCCATCGCAGGACTGCCTGGACGTGTTCGACTTGAACGCGGACGCGGACGTGGACCTGAAAGACTTCGCCAGCTTTCAGCAGGCGTTTACCGGAGGATCGGAATAGGGATCCCTGGCTTCGGCGTGGGCGATTTGGTATGATCAGGTTCGAGGTTTCTATGAACCCTTAGACACGAGGATCAGTGCCATGGTAAGTGACCGGTCATTGAACGAGCATCGCGATGAGATTCTCGCCATCGCCACTCACCACGGGGCATGTAACGTCCGTATCTTCGGCTCAGTCGCCCGCGGCGACGCCCGCCCGGACAGCGATATCGACCTGCTTGTCGATCTGGAACCGGGCCGAAGCCTGCTCGACCACGTTGGGTTGTGGCAGGACCTGGAGGAACTTCTGGGCCGGCGGGTTGACGTAGTCGTCGACGGCGGGCTCAACCCACATCTTGAAAAACGCATTCTTGCGGAGGCCACAGCGCTGTGAAGGACGACCGTGTCTATCTGCTGCACGTCCGCGACTGCCTGGACCGCATTGCTGACTATACGCGTGACGGTCGGGACGCCTTCTTCGCCGACACCAAGACCCAGGACGCCGTCATCCGCAACTTCGAGATCGTCGGCGAGGCCGTCAAGAACCTCTCGCAGGCCCACAAAGACACGCATCCGTCCATTCCATGGAAACGAATCGCGGGCCTGCGCGACCTGTTGATCCACCGCTACTTCGGCGTGAAACTCGAAACCGTCTGGGAGGTGATCGAACGTGAGGTCCCGAACCTCCGCGCGGCCATCGACGGAATGCTCAAACAATAACGAACCACCCGCGGGTGGGCGCAACGGCTAGGAGCAATTCCATGAACGCACGGATCGCAAGCAGGACATGAGTGTGGGTGACGGTCGCGTTGGTGACGAACCAGCCGTCGACGCATCCCGCCGACTGGGACAATGACAACGACGTAGACATCGACGACTTCGCCGAGTTCCCCGGCTGCATGAGCGGGCCGTGGGCGGCGGAGGGCTTTGTGATGCCGTCGCAGAATTGCCTCGACGTGTTCGACTTCGACGCCGATGCAGATGTCGATCTAAAGGACTTCGCCAGCTTCCAGCGGGTGTTTACGGTAGGATCGGAATAGGCTCTGCTGGCCGGCACGATTCGGCCACCAGGCGCTTTGGAATCGAGAACGAGGTGAACGAAGATGACGCGCACCATTCGAAATGCAGCCTGTTTCCTGATATCAATCGCCGTTCTTGCCATCGGCGCGCCGCTTCTCGCTCACGCTCAGACCCGCGATGAGGGGCTGGTTGCCTACTGGAGGTTCGACGAGGGTGAGGGCAGCACGGCGTACGACGCGTCCGGGCATGGCCACCATGCCCTGATCGTGGGCGCGACATGGGTCGAGGGTGTCTGGGGTGGTGCATTGGCATTCGACGGTGACGGCGATTATGTGAACACCGGGAGCCTCGGAACGGACATCTACGCTATGTCCCTCTGGCTACAGCCCGAGGCGACGGTCACCGTAGCGACGCCAGGTCAGACGCTGATGCACTTCGAGGGCAGCGCCCCGGACCTTTACGTCCTGGCTATAGGCAGCAGCACGTCCCTTGTTGCAGATGAGACCATACTTGCGGCCAAGGTAGCCGGAGGCGAATACAGGACCGCTGTCCAGTACCAGGGTATCTCGCACACCGCATGGCATATGATTACTCTGTCGTGGAACGCAGCCGAGAGCCGGTATGATATCTACGTGGACGCTGTGCTCCAGAATGTCACGAAGGGGTCGGCCTGTTGCCACTGTGACCTGTATCCTACTCAGAACACGACGATGGGCGGCTACAGTACTAGTTTGTACATAGGACGTCTGGACGAAGTTCGCATCTACGACAGGGCGCTGAGCGAGGAGGAAGTACAGCAGCTGTATTCGTTCCACGGCGGCTTCACCAACGTGTCTTCCTGGGCCGCGTACGACGCCGGCAGCAACGGTGTGGGAAACGATCCTGATGGGTATTACGGCGCGGTGTTCGACGGCCGGTTCGTCTACTTCGCACCTTTCGATAATGGCACTGATCGCCATGGGGAGGTACTGCGCTACGACACCATCGGAGACTTCGCCTCGGGATCTTCATGGGCCGCATTTGACCCCGGCGATCACGGTGTAGGTATAGATTCCGATGGGTACATCAGCGCTGTCTTTGACGGGCGGTACGTCTATTTCGTCCCCCATCACAATGGCATCGACTACTTCGGCGAAGTACTCCGATACGACACACACGGGTCCTTTGTTGCTGCGGTGTCTTGGCAATCCTACGATCCCGGCGCGAACGGTGTAGGTGTAGACGCGGACGGCTACGCAGGCGGTGTTTATGACGGTCGGTATGTCTACTTCGCACCTAGTTACAACGGAACCGAACACCATGGTGAGGTGCTGCGTTACGACACACTCGCAGCCTTCAGTGAGCCGTCCTCCTGGACAACATTTGACCCCGGTGCGACCGGTGTCGGCCAAGACCCGGATGGGTACAACGGTGCCGCCTTCGATGGCCAGTACGTCTACTTCGCGCCGCACTACAACGGCACCGAAAACCATGGTGAGGTACTGCGTTACGACACAACGGACGCCTTTGGGTTGGCGTCATCGTGGACCACGTATGATCCCGGGGATAACGGTGTGGGCAATGATCCCGATGGATATCATGGCGTGGTCTTCGACGGCCGCTTTGTCTACTTCGTGCCGCACCACGACGGTAGTGGATACCATAGTGGGTACCATGGAGAAATGTTGCGTTACGACACGAGCGGCGGTTTCTCAGACGTCAGTTCCTGGTCAGCATTTGACCCAGGCGAGAACGGTGTTGGGACAGACCCCGTGGGGTACAACTGGGGCGTGTTTGCCGACGGGTACATCTACTTCGCGCCCCACCGTAACTCTGTGGGTGAAACTCACGGCGAGATATTGCGCTACGAGAGATCGGGGGACTTCGCTAGCGCATCATCGTGGACTAGCTTCGACCCAGGGTACCACGGCGTCGGTGACGGCCCCGAGGGATACTATGGGCCGGTCTTCGATGGTCGGTATGTCTACTTTGCACCCAATTACAGCGGCGCCGAACGCCACGGTGAAGTTCTCCGCTACGACACGGCCTCCGGTCAGCCTGGAGTGGACGTATCTGTCAGCGGCGACGACGTGGAGCTCACGCTGATCGATCCGGATGTTGAAGCCGCGATCACTGTCCATAACCTCGGCATCGAAGAGGCCAGTGATGTTGTTGTGGAGGTTTTCAAGCACGTTGGGGCTGCCGGCTTCGTGTCCGTCGGGACGGATGTGATTGCGTCCATCCAACCGGCCTCTCAGGCGTCCACGACCATCACCTTCACACCCGACTTCGCCGGCCAGGAGATCAAGGTCGTCGCCTCGCTCTCGGGGGTTGCCTACGATGGTAACCCAGCCAACAACCAGACCATCGTCATCTGGAACGCCGGCGGGGACGATCCAGTAGTTCTCGAGGTCGAGGCCCAGTACGACGGCGACGATCAGCCCGAGGTCGCCGGGCGCTACATCGCCGACGTGTCCGTGGACAACACCTTCTACGCCACGGTGCTGGCGGGTGGTACGCATATCACCTCGGTCAGCTTCCAGATGGACGCCGACCCTCCGGTGGCCGGTATGAAGCAGGCCGACGGTCGTTGGAAGGCCACGTTCGACATGGGCGAGCTGGAAGGCGGCGTAGCCCACACGCTAACCGTCATAGCCACCGACGCCCTGGGCACGCCCTCCGCGCCGAAGGAACTGACCATCGACGTCATCCCCCTGCCGTCCTGGGCGGAAGAGTGGAACAGTGGGTTCGACGGTCACTACGCGCTGGCCGGCTTCGTGCCGGTCGAATGGCGGCTGGACCAGGAGATGCCGCAGGATTGGCTGGTGATCGGCGGGAAGATGAACCGCTTCCGGGGCGGGCTGTACACTACCGCGGTGGTCCCGCTGGATGGGCCGGCCCTCGACGGGACGATCGACCCGGCGCTGTACGTCACGGTCCTGGACGGCTTCGCGACCGTGAACTTCACGGTGGACGGGCTCGAAGTGGAAAGCGAGACGCTGGACATCAAGGAGACCGTGGACCCCGAGGACGACGCGACGTACGAGGCCGCCGTCAACCTGTACAAGCAGCTCAGCTACACGCCGGACTTCGACGAGCAGACGCTGGAACTGCTGGGCGTCTATATCGGTTTTGACAAGGACTTCGAGCACGACCCGATCGAGATCAACCTGACGCCGACGCCGGTATATTTCTCGATCGGGGGCTGGCCGATGAGCTTCGAGGCGGACCTGTCCTTCACGCCGGGGGTGGGGCTGTGCATCACGGTGTACGCCACCGGCACGGGATTCGAGTTTACCGAGCCGACGTACGTCGAGCCGCGGCTGAATGTGCAGGTGGCGGGGACTGTCAACATCATCGACGTGGTTGTGGGGGCTATCGGGGCGAGCATCCAGCCGAACGTGACGTTCTTCTACAACATCGCCTACGTGCCACCGCTCTCCTGGGACGGCGATTGGATCATCGAGTTCATCCTGGACATCTGCGCCCGGCTGCGGCTGGGCTACTGCCCGATCTGGTGTGAGCACATCGACCTGGGCTGCCTGACGGTCTTCGAACATACGTGGTACGAAGAGGACAAGGGCGGGCGCGACGGCTGGTTCCTGGAGCCGCCGCGTGACCCACCGGTAGACCCCGAAGGCGTGCTGAACCGGCCGGTGATCGCCGGCGGGCTGGGGCGCGGTGAGCGCGTTCTCGTGTACACGCTCGATGATCCTAGTGGTGATGGTGCGGAGATCATGGCCCAGATTGATCCGGGCACCGGCATGTGGGGCACGCCGACGCGTGTCACGAACGACGTATATGCCGACCTCGACGCGACGCTGGCATATACACACGACGGCCAGGCCGTGGCCGTGTGGACCAAGGTCGAGACGTTGGCCGAAGATATTGAAGGCAGCACAATCGATGAGCTGATCGGTACGTTCGACCTGTACTGGTCGATCTGGGACGGCATCGATTGGTCGGCTGAGGCGGCGCTGACGGATGATGCCTTCGCCGACGGCATGGCGAAGGTTGCCTTCTCCGACGTGGCCGGCAACGGTCTGGCGCTGTGGTGCCGTGACGAAGCGAACGACTTTGATGATGTGACCGCTGATGAGGTTGCCTACGCGGCGTGGGATGGTTCCACTTGGTCTGCTCCGGCCTACCTGACCGCCGACACGCTCGGCGATCGGCAGGTAGCGGTCTGCTACCGGACCGGCACGAGCGAGGCCCTCGCCGTCTGGACGAAGGAAACAGATCCGGTCGATCACTTCCTGACCGTGTACTACGCCGAGTGGGATGGAGTAGCGTGGACCGTGGCGGCGCCGGTGCCGGGCGTTTCCGAAGAATGGGTAGCGCAAGTCAACGTGTCGCCGCTGTCGGACGGTCGTGTGCTGGCGGCTTGGGCCGTACAGGCGAATGATGGCTGGCAGATCAAGACCGCGATCTTCGACACGACCACCGGCTGGGGCAATATCGAGATCGTGCAAAGCCAGCTTGCGCTGGTGGACGGCCTGCAACTGCAAGTCTCAGCCGATGACGTCGTTCATCTCTTCTGGCACGGCTTCACGCTCGACGACGATCTCTTCGGCGTGTCCAAGGACATCGGTAGCCGTAGCGATACGTGGGTCGGCCCCACGACGCTAACGAGTGGAGCAGAGATTGAGTGGCAGGCGAGCGGGGCGCTGGATGCTGCGGGGGATCTGTCGCTGGTGTTCGCCCGAGAGCAGAGCCGGCGCGGTGATCCGCTGCCAAACAATCGCAACGGCCTACCAGATGAGCTTGGGGGTTCAGAGGTTCCCGGCGGTGGCAACTGGACCGTGACCGACGACGACCTGGCGCTACTAGGCGAGCCCTGGCTCGGTGAAACGGTCACCGCGGAGGCGGTCCTGACCAACACGGGCACGACCGACAGCGTGCAAACAACGGCTCAGTTCTGGCTAGACGATCCCGAAGCACCGGAGAGCACGCCGATCGGCGATCCGATCGAGCTTCCTCCGATTCCGTCGTTGGACACGCTCATCATCGAGTCGGAGGAATTCACGTTCGAGCAAGTGGGGCACTTAGACGTGTACCTCATCGTGGCCGCCCCAGTGGCCGAAGTCGATCCGTCCGACAACCAAGCCGTCCTCGGCATCACTGTGATCAACAACGACACGACCTCGCCGCAGGTGTTGGAGACGACAGTGATGCCGCTTCGCGATTCCGGCCGACTGGGCGCCAGGTTGGTCGTAACCTTCGACGAGCCCATGACGCTGCCCACGGTTCAGGACGTGCTGCTGGTCGGCGACACGAGCGGCCAGGCCGTCCCGGATCAGGTCTCTGTTGACCCAACCGGCGAGGTGATGACGGTCGTGTTCGAGGACTACCTGAGCCAGGACATGTACACGTTCACGATCGTGGCCAGCCGCGTGACGGATGAGGCCGGCAACTCGCTCGACGGCGATGGTGATGGCACCGGCGGTGATGATTATGTCGTGACGTTCAGCCTGCTACCCGGCGACTTCGACAATGATAGCGACGTGGACCTTGACGACTTCAACACTTTCGCCGAGTGCCTGGCCGGCCCGGGTGTTTTCGACTCGCCACCCGGCTGCAACCCGGGTGATTTCATCAACACCGACCTCGATGGCGACAGCGATGTGGACCTGGCAGACTTCGCAAGATTTCAGAAGGTGTTCACTGGCCCATGAGCCGCGTTGGAGCGCGATGGAGGGCAAACCTTTCTGCTACGATCTGTCCACCTGGACCTGCAACTTCGGCCTGGCGGGCTTCCGCCTGCCGACCGAAGCAGAGTGGGAGAAGGCTGCTGGTTGGGATTCGACACAGCTGCGGCACTTCCGCTTCGCTGAACACACAGACGGCTGCCAACACCCATAGCCTTTTGGTAGGTTGCATCAGAAGACTCCCTTGCCCGCGCGAAGTGCAAGGGCGCGAAGAACTGAGTACTCGGAACGTGCTGCAGCGGTGCCGTTTCGCTTTATGCTACCAACAACTGTTTCCACGACCTCACGGTCGTGGTCCCATCCGCAGTGTTCCGCATTCGTCAAACGTCGATTCTGCCCTGCGAAACTGATTCCGTTTCTCAACGTGTTCGCGTGAGAGTGGTTGCCTGGTGGGTTCTGACGTTTGAGTCCTCAACCTGACGACCTCCTTCGGTTAGGAAGCCGCCCTACCAGTGTTCAACGCTTTCACTTCCCGAGCTGGTCAGCCGCCGCCCTACGCGCCAGCGGCTTCCGCGATTGCCCGAATGGTCTGTCGTGCGTGCTTGGGCAGGTCGGGCCAAGCATCGAGAACCGCCGTCAAATCGAGGTCAGAATCTGTGATCTGCTCATTACTGCTGGTGAATCTGCTGAAGGCTGGAGTATCGGTCTCGTAAGTGTTTGGGGATTCAGCATTTACAGGGTGTGTCGTCAGCCTTCCAAGCTGAATGTTGACGGTTCGAGTCCGTTCGCCCGCTGTTGGATTCGCCTGTGCATTCCGATGCGGGGAGGCGCACCGAAGTGCCACAACCTACGTCTTGCGTAGGGGTTATGTTCCCACCTCTACGCCCCGCCTTCGGCTCTGATCGAGCCGCACCAGTGCAAGGCGATGCACCGGACTTACCCGCCGATGTGCCCCGTTTAGGTAAGAGAGTCGGTAAGCCAGTCGGTAAGCTTGTCTTACTGTCGCAGGTACCCGTCGCGCGTTGCCGATCAGGATGTTTGCGTTGATCAAGTTGGGGTAGTGCTTCCAGGGCTTCGCCGTGATCGAGCAGCCTCGGATCAGTGTATGCCCCGAGCGTGAGCCTCACATCACTGTGTCGCATGTGTGCTTGAGCTGTCCGAGCCGCTACGCCTGCTTTGGCCATGTAGGTGGCCGTCGTATGCCGGAAGGCGTGAACGTCAATCACGAGCCCCTGATCGTCAACCTTGGAGATACCCGCCAACACGAGATCACGATCGAGAATCCTCACGAGCTGCTTCGGCACCATGAAGACGGCCGCACCGGGCAGGGATGCGCTCTTCTCGATACGCCACTGCCTCAGCTCTTCGGCAAGGTCTGCTCGGATAGCCACGGATTCACCCTTGCGGCTCTTCTCGTTCTCTGGTCTGAGTGTCAGCCAAGCTGGTCCGTCATCGAGGCTGAGATCGTTCCACGTCAGGGTTGCCAGTTCGTTGCGTCGTAGGCCTGTCAGGATCAGCGTCTTGTAGATCAGTGCCCTCTCACGCCCAAGACGGATCAGCTCTCTTCGACGATCGTCGTTGACCTTCGCTGCGAGCTGTCCCTTGCGCTTCCCCCTACGGATCATCATCGCGTCTTCCAGCGGTCGGCGTTCGGCTGCTTCCAGGAGCCGAATAAGCTCATCCTCAGATAACGCCCGTCGCCGGCGCCTAACGTCTTCTTGCTCGGCCGCCTTCCCTAGCGTTTCGAGGGGGTCAGCCGACAGCCGCCCGTCTTGGATTGCCCATCGGACGAAAGCTCGCAGGCTGCCCGTGTGGGTGTTCCGTGTGCGTGGCGACATGCCCTCCGATTCGCGATGCCTGCACCATTGCTGCACGGGTTCAGCTTGGATGTCGCGGAGCCGGGCAAACTGACAGTCCTTGATCAGCCTGCCCAGCCGCCGAATGGTCTCGGAGATATGCCAGGACGATGCGCCGTCCAGGCTGAGCTGATAGGCTTCGACGTGCTCGCGAATCGGTCGGCCCATGTGCTCGGAGACATCGATGCTCCGCTGATCTACGATGCCCGCTCGTTGCCTCTCGGCTTGCCTCTCCAGCTCAGACGCCAAGTTCTGCGTCGCTTTCTTGTCCTTGAAGCCGGGCACACGCCGCCGCACCCCTTGCCCATCGACATACTCGATGTACCACTTCGAGGCGACCCTCGTGGCCTTCTGGCCATCAACGGTAGTTGTGTACTGTTGGCGAAGTATTCGTGCCATGCTAGCCCTTGCCCTTTCTGGTCGGCGATAGTTTCAAGCCAAGCGCTGCCGCGATCTTCGAAGCGGTCTTCAGCTTAACGTCCCGCTCTCCGCCTACCCATCGATGGATAACGGCATACCCGACACCGCTCTGTTTGCTCAGTGCGAATCGGCTCAGGCCGCTGCGATGGAAGGCGTCGAGGAGCTGTTGTCCGAGATCATCCGTTTTCTTCGTGGCCATGTGTCACCTCACCCTCAATGATATCACGTCCGACATACTACGTCAAACGGGATATCTATTTTACACGGATCGGGCCTTGATCTCGATCCACTCTTGACGCTTCGGCGAGCCTGCCAACAGCCAGCCCCGAATCTCCTCGGCTGCCCACCGCTTTGACCGGCCTAAGCGGAAGCTTGCCGGGATTCTACCACTCGCATCGAGGCTCCGCAGGTGCCGCAGGGAAACGCCCAGGGCATCAGCGAGCTGCTTTCCGTCGTAGGCGAGCGGTGGCCCGCCGGGCGTCTGTTGGGCGACTGCCCGTCCCGTATGCTCTGCTCGCTCGTTATCCATCGATACGTTCTCCAGCGGACAGCAGGCGCAATTTATGGGCATCCTGAGACCATGCCCGTGATGCTTCCGGGTCTACTTTTCGTGTGAGTTGCGCAGCTTCCTCGAATCGCCGGATCAATTCGGCCGATCCTTGAAGCCATGCGATTAAGCTGGGCTTGTTTGCTCTGATTCTCTCTCGGATCGGACCGGTCAGCCGCCCCTCAGCGAGGATTCTGTCACCGCGCATCGGCACCGTCACACGGATACCCTGATCGCGAAGTTCTCGGATTAGCTCGATCGTGGTCATCAGATCGATTCTCGGGTTATGGGTATATCATCGGGAACCGGTCGCCAGTCTGCGTCGACCGGTAGCGGAGGTCTCGCCAAGGGCGTCATCCTCGGTGTGTTGGCGGATGGTCCCGGGTCGTCGCACTCGCCTGGCGCGTCCGCCGCCGCTTGTTCGGACAGGGCGTCGGAGGTGCTCGTCGAGGTATCCGCAGCCCTCCCGGAATCGTGGTTGTGAGTATCGTATCCACCCTTGTCCTTGCCTGGAGTGGATACGATACCCTCACTGGTGCTATCGAAATCGGGGGTATCGTATCCGTTCCACTCAGAGACATGGATGTAATGGGTCGTAGGCTTCCCCCGGCGCTTGCCGGGTTTCGAATCAGATCGCCGACATACCCTCGCCACGACCAAGACGTCGAGCGCTGCCTTCGCTGCGTCTGTCCGTCCTCTGAATTGCCGGGGGCCAGACCTTGCAAGCTCGCTGACAGTGCAGCCTCCCTTGCGCGACTTGACCCATTCCTCTAGGTCGACTTCTTCGCCACCTCGCTTGGGTGGAGCCATTGCCTCGTCGACGTCGACCGTTACCGGCTCATCGCTCCACAACAGCACGGGCGCATTGAGCGGACCGGTCCCCCCGATCGCGTAAGCCAATCCTTGGACGTCGGGTGCGAGGTTGTTCTTGATCGGAAGCATCAGCCGCCGCCGTGGATTATCCTTGTCCTTCACTACGCCCCACGCCGCCCGAGCAGCTGCGACAAAAGCCAAGGAACCCATTGTGCGATAGATCGCCGCCCCCTCCCCTTTTCTAAGGTGCGTGACGGCCACAACCACAACGCGCCGCCGCTGTGCCAGTTCAGCCAACGGAGCCAACAGCCCGCGAAGCTCGGCATTCTTGTAAGAATCTGTGCGGCCCAGATACGCCGTGATCGGGTCAATCACAACTAACCGACAGTCGGGCGTTTGCTCGATCGCTAGTTCGAGCGCTGACAAGTCGGACGCCAGATTAAACGAGTCGAGAATGTCCCCTTCAGAATCATGCCGGGTGATCCCTGTCATAACTGCGATCTTCGATGCATCGGCCCCCGCAGCGTCGAGCCTTGGGCGGATCGTGTCGCCCGGATCGTCCTCGGCACTCAGCAGCACAGTGCCACCCACTAGCACATGCTCATCCAGAGCGTCAGGCCAGGGCGTGCCCCGGGACAGCCTCGCCGCCATATCCAAAGTGATCAGGCTTTTTCCCAAGCCTGGATCGCCGGCAATCAGAGTGAGCTTGCCGATCGCAAACCGATCGCTCCACAACCATTCAACCAACTCGGGCTTCACGTCGGACATTCGCACGATCACCGGGCTTGCGGCCGGTCGTTCTACAGCCCGTTCCGGCTGGGGCGGTTCCTCGACCGCCGCCTTGCTCGCCAGGGTTTCGATCGCGATCTTCAGATCGGCATCCTCGACCGAGTCACGGGCCTCGACGAAGTCGAAAAGGTCGCCCCTGGGTGGCAGGCTCGGCAGTGTGACGACCTTGACCACTGCGGCTGCGTCTTGTTTGAACAGCAACCGCACGACGTCCTCGGCGAATCGCATGCCGGGCTCGTCATTGTCTGGCAGGATGATAACCTCGCGCCCGGCGAGTGCTTCCCAGCATGTGAACTTCGCAGCACTCGCACCCCCAGCTGATGTGGTGACCGTAAGTCCTAGCGACCTACCTGCCTCAGCGGCCTTCTCCCCCTCGGTGACGAATACCCGCCCCGACGTACTCTTAAGTTCCGTAAGCCGATACAACGGCCGTGGCAATTCCATCGCTTGAAGAACCCAGCCATCAGCTCGACGGGAAATCGGACGAATCCTCTTCTCGGTCGAACCCGGCTCGGGCGAGAAACGCAACGTAGCCCCTCCAGGTTCGCCGTTGTCGTCGAGGTATCCCCATATCGCGGTCCACTTGGCGCCAAGTCGGGTCTCAAGGGCCGCTATCGCGTCTAGTGCTTCCGCGTAAACGGGAACGGGCTTGTCCGGCTTGGATGGCGGTGGCATCGATATCGATGCCGGTGGCGGCTTCGACGTACGCCGTGGAGCAGCCGGTGCGATGTCCTCATCCGGCCCAAGCACCCACCGTGGTAGCTCCAGCTTCTTAATGATGGCATCTGCTGTGCATCCCCTCGACTTGCAACTGAACAGGACGCGCCCGCCGTCACCGACGTCAATCTTCAAGCTTGTCTTGTTCGTGCCGCCGTGGCTGGGGCACGCACAACGCCAGCTTTCCCCGAAGCGCTTGGCGCCAGGCAGTCGCGATAGGACCAAGTCTATGGGCTTCACCGGTGGCCGTGGGGCTGGCCTTGGTGCCGCCCGAGCAAGTTGCTTCGCCTTGGGCAATCCATGTACGCTCATCGCTAATATCCCTTGAAGACTGAGCCTGGAGCCGCATCGACGGCCGCGTTTACGGGATTGAGTATAGGTGTGGCTGTTCAAGCGCAACGAAAGCGCAACCAGAAAGTGCCCTAGGCTCTGGTGGCTAATCCATCCCATCCGTGGAACAATGCTCGTTTATGTCAAGAAAAATGTGGTTGCGCAACCCGATTCAACTGGTTGCGCTAGGAGTTGCGCTCAGTGATTTCGCCAATGATGGCGTTGCGGACTTGGGTTTGTTCGTCCTTACCGATCTTGAAGCGGCGGGCTGCCCAGATGAGGAAGCTCTGTACGTCGACGAGAGATCCTCGTCCGGGCTTGCCCTTCGTTTGGACGTGATTATCCTTGCAGGCCCGAGACAGAACGCCCTTGTTGAGCGTACCCTCACCCAGAACTTGGTTGGTTGCACGAACGAGCTCGGTCTGACGCGCCCATCTGTACCCATCATCTACAGTCGGAGCGGAGCGGAATGACGCAGCTCCAAAAGCCGCGGAGTGGCCCTCATGGTCGCCGGTATCCCCATCGTTCTGCTCGTCAGGTTTCGGCCCGCCGGCCACGTCATCTGGCGGCTGCCCGGCGCTATTCTGTCCCAGATTGGCCTGAGCTTCCTGGCGTGCCTTGGCTATGCCGTATGGCGTCGCCTTCACCATCGACCGCCACCCGGAACCGCTCGACATTCCAGGTCGCCATGCGTCATAGTCTTGACTCTGCATGAACCCGAGGTGGATCGACTGTTCTACCGCGTAACATACAAACGTGGCGATCTCGTCGGGTGTGGTGCCCAAATGCAGCAGGCCGACGATCTGCTTCCCCACCTGCTCCAATGATTCGCGTTCGATCCAGGAATCAGACTTGATAATGGGGCCCTCGTAGCCAAAGGGCAGATGGGTCGGGTTGCACTGCGGCAGCCTTCCGAGCGTCGCCGCAAGCAACGTCATCGCCTGCTGGATGACGAGCGACTGGCATGAATGCGCCTTGCCAACCAAGTAGGAGACGAGCCGAAGATCAACCAGCCATTCTTCAGTAACGTGTTGGTCATCTGCTGAAATCGCACAAAGCTGCAGCAGCGTTTCGTCTGTCATGGGAAAGCCTGGCTCTGATTCATTTGCGCACATCGCTGATCCCAGCCTCTAGAAAGCCCACCAGACCTGGACTGATCAGTTCGATTGTAGGGTGTGGCCAACGAATCCTCAAACGCCCGCCTCTGGAAGCTGGGGAGAAAGTGCTCAGAGCATCCCGAAGCAGGGGAGCCCGCTACAGGGATTCCTGGAGGTACTGGCGGAGCTGTAGGCCGCCTGTCAACGTCTGCACCTAGCCACAGCCAAGACGCCATGGGTTAAACACTCGATTGTCACAGGTTCAGGGATGTGGTCGAGGCTCCCAACGGCCGCATCAGAGCTTGTGCGGTTGATCATGGTCCGCTGAAGAACACGTTAAACGCGGCGAAGTCGGCCAGGTCCACGTCGTTGTCGCCTTCGAGATCGCTCGCGTAGAAACGGGCCGGGGCACAGCCGGGCGGGGGCGTGGTCACGTCAGGACCCGCTATGCACTCGGAGAAGGTCGCGTAGTCGTCCAGGTCCACATCGTCATCACCGTCATAATCACCGTAGACGTCGCACTCGTCGGGGATGCCGTTCCAGTCCAGATCCTCAGATGTGCCGATGAGCAAATCAACCTTGTCGGGAATGCCGTTGCCGTTACAGTCGTCGGGATCGGCGGGCAAGTAACTGCCAGATACGCAACCAGGACAGTTCGCTGACAATACGGCACCGCGATCACACCCGTCACTGGCACTACAGGTGCCCGCCGACTCAGCCTGCAATCCGAACGCCCACCACGGATCATCCGGAGCGCAGCCAGGATCATTCAGCAACGGATCGGCGCTGATGTTGTTCTCTCCCGGCATGGTGAACTGAGAGAAAACCTCACTCGGATCGGCAGCGTCATAGCCAAGGTTCCAATCCACGAAGTTGCCGAACAACGGCATATCGGAGTAAACCTCCCAGCCTTCGTTGTTCAGTAAAGTGTTGTCCCAAAACGCCGGTGAGCCGGTGGCCAGCGCCTCAAGGTGAATCCCGCCACCTTGCTCGCCTGAGGAAGACGCACCTGTATTGCCGTAAAGCGTGTTGTGCAGGATCATCGGGTCAGCGCTTTTCACATAGAGTCCCGCCGCATAGAAGGGTGGGCCTGGTAGCGAGGCGTTTTGTACAGCCTGGTTACAGAAGATCAGGTTATGTTCCACCAACACCTCGTTCATGTTCGAGAGCGCCAAACCGCCACCTACCTGGGCTTCGTTCCCGAAGATGATGTTCTCGCAAATCGGAAAGACGTTACGGTTGAATCCTTCTATGTAGATACCACCCCCAACGGCATTCTCCGTAAGGCCACTGTTATCGCTGATCACATTCCCGACAATGATGGGCGCGACATCCTGGCCGACGTAGACGCCGGCCCCCTGATCGTTGGCGCTGTTGAGCCAAACGTCGTTTCGCAACAACATGCCCAGCGCCGGCTCGGACATCGTCCCACCACCCCAGTACACGCCTCCCCCTTGTTGAGGAACCGCCATATAATCGTTCATCCAGATCTCATTGTCAGCGATGACAAGATCCGCTGCCGTATCTCTCAGGAAAAAGCCGCCTCCAACGCTTGCGGCCGAGTTGCCCATCAAGCGGTTGCCCACAATAGTCCCGGAAGCACCGTGAATCCGAATGCCACCCCCCGAGCCTGAAGTCTCATTTATGGCCAAGTAGCAGCCACCGCAGATGATTGGATGGGCGTCGGTGGTGACTGTAATCGCCCCGCCGTGACTGTAGTCCGCTACGTTGTAGTCAAAATGACAGCCTTCGATGATGGGGGCGGCTCCGTTACGAATCTCCGCGCCGGAGTTCCCGAGAATCACATTCACCCCGCTGAGGCAAACCCCATCACCGCAGGCGTCGAAGGTAACCGTGGCATCATTTGGCGGCTCTCCACCAGTGTATCCACCATCGATCTGAGTTCGGTCCGGAGTGGATGGATCCTCGCTGGTTATGGTAATCCTGGATTTCGTGGAATCGATCAGCAACGGTCCGGCGTGGGCTGCGTCTGCCTCCAGAACGATGCACGTCCCGGGCATGGCATCGTCGATGGCTGCCTGTACGCTGTCGGGATAGGCCACGAAGTCTATCACCGGGTTGTACTGAAACAATACCCCTGTATCGAACAGATCGACCTTATTGCATCCATTGAATACCACGTTTACCAAGAGCGGATCGCCATACACACAATCACAACCCGGCGGAAAAGGTGGCACAACGACGATTAGTTTCGTCCCATCCGGGTTGGCTATGACATCCGCTGGATCGACCGAAACCTGATTAATCCCCGCCGCAAAGACGACCGGCATGCCGGTCGTAAGTGCTTCACCGGTAAAGATCACCACCTCTCCACCGGTGGTGTCAGCCTGCTGCGACGACTCGGATGCAAACCCGTAGACCACAGGCAATTCTTCGCACTCGTCCGGAACGCCGTTGTCGTTGCAGTCCTCGCTGAACCCCTCGGCGATCGCACAGACGTCGCCCATCCCGTCATCATCGCAGTCGGCCTGGTCCGGATTGCCGTGCAGCGGACAGTTGTCGCAGACATCGCCTTCGTCATCATCATCGGTGTCAGCTTGGTCCGGGTTGTAGGTCATCGGACAGTTATCGCAGACATCGCCCACGTCATCCCCATCGCCATCGACCTGATCTGGGTTGTAATCCGTCAGGCAGTTGTCGCCCGAATCACAAGACCCATCTTCGTCCGTGTCATCCGGATTGTCATCTGGGCACGGGTCGCAGACATCCCCCACATCGTCTTCATCGCCGTCGACTTGGTCCGGATTGTAGGCCGCCGGGCAGTTGTCGCAGACGTCACCTATGTCGTCCTCATCGAAGTCAGCTTGGTCGGGGTTGTAGTCCGCTGGGCAATTGTCGCATTCACGTGGAACACCGTCGGCATCAGTGTCCCCCACACAGAATATGTACGCCGAGCCTGAATGGTCTCCCGCATCACCATTGACGACTGCCCCGATCACAGCTACGTCGCCGCTGATCGAAACGGAGTCGCCGAACTCATCACCCTGTTCGGCCTCGGAGGCTATAAGCTTGGCTTCCTCCACCCAAACGCCACCATCCCTACGGAACACATATGCCGAGCCGGAATTGTATCCCGCGTCATCATCATAGCGTGCCCCGATCACGCCCAGGTCATCACTGACCGAAACAGAGCTGCCGAAGTTGTCATGGTCTACAGCATCGGAGGCGGTGAGCTTGGCCTCCTCCACCCAACTGCTGCCGTCCCAGCGGAACACGTACGCCGAACCGGAGTGGTCTCCCGCATCATCGTCATGGTGCGCCCCGATCACGGCCAGGTCGCCGCTGACCGAGACGGAGTAGCCGAAGTTGTCACTAACATCGGTGTCGGAGGCGGTGAGCTTGGCTTCCTCCACCCAACCAGCGCCGTCCCAGCGAAACGCGTACGCCGAGCCACCATAATTGTACTGTGCCCCGATCACGGTCACGTCACCGCTGACCGAGAGGGACCAGCCGAAGTAGTCACCCGCCGCAGCGTCAGAAGCGGTAAGCTTGGCTTCCTCCACCCAGACGCCACCATCCCTACGGAACACGTACGCCGAACCAGAGTAGCCTCCAGCGTCACCATTACCGTACGCCCCGATCACGGCCACATCGCCGCTGACCGAAACGGAATAGCCGAAGTTGTCATGAACATCGCCGTCGAGGGCGATGAGTTTGGCCTCCTCCACCCAAGTGCCGCCATCCCAGCGAAATACGTAGGCCGAGCCGGAATTGAGTCCCGCATCATCATCCTGGTATGCCCCGACTACAGCTACGTCCCCGCTGACCGAAACAGAGTGACCAAACTCGTCCAGCGATGCCGCGTCGGAAGCGGTGAGTTTGGCTTCCTCCACCCAACTGCTGCCGTCCCAGCGGAACACGTACGCCGAGCCGGAAGAACTGCCCGCGTCACTACTGTGGTATGCCCCGATCACAGCTACGTCGCCACTGATCGAAACGAACTTGCCGAACCAGTCACCCGCCGTAGCGTCGGAGGCGGCGAGCTTGGCCAGCTCGCATGGGACTGGCTGGGCCGACGCCACGCCGCCGTTGGCGGTTAGAAAGACGCCCATCAACAGAGCCAGTACTCGCTTGATGTTCTTATGCGATGTCATGATTAGACTCTCCTTGAACGCACGGCATCCTGCTTTTCGACTTCCGCCAGCTCCATGCGGTCCGCGCCCGGCAAGGTAAGGGCCAGACATCGTCGAGGTCTGGCGTCACCCCTTGTCCGGGTGTGGACGCCAGCACCAAGTAAGGCGGGAGAGCCAATCTCGGCATGGAAACGACCTCGCCAAGACTCATCCCCACTCACAACGTGCCCCGATTGCCCATTGGGCCACACGCGAAGACCCGCAAACCGATTCTCGGCCACCATCAGTCTTCGCGCGAGCATTATGCACCCATGTTCCCGAAGTGTCCTCAGAAATGCCGCTCAGTGAACCCATTCTAGCAAGACTACAGGGTCGCTGTCACGCGATGGTGAGAAGACTCGCATGCGGGCAAGTGAGAATCCTCAGTCTCACAGTAGTAATTCGGGGCAATCCGCACCTGACACTCTTCGAAACCCAGCCCCGGCCGTACAGGTGTACTGGATATTGTGTTCGGGCCGGGCCCGCAAAGCTTTCTTACTGTATGTAACTCTATCCCCAATAGCCCCCCCCTTGTGCTCTGCCACGGTACAAGCTCTTGTTTCGGTGTATCGTTACGGCTGTACTAGTTGCAGTCTGATCACGTAGTCTGCAACCCGCTTTCAACCGGCGAGAGGATGTGAGAGCCCTTGCCGCGCGACTAGGCGTACCCGCGGACGATGAGCTTCGCCCAGGTCGAGTCGCGGCCTCGGCCTCGAACGCGTAGAATCCGGCTTGGCGGTTATGCGTGGCGTCCGATGGAGTACAATCTGGAGTTGCGGACCTCTGGGCTTGGGCGCTACCAGAGTGGTCGTGTGATGTGCTGGAGTGCGGATCCCCTCATGGCGACCTTCGACAAGAAAAAGCTGAGCGAGCGGGACATCTGCACCAAGTTCATCACGCCGGCCATTGAGGCGGCGGGGTGGGACATTCAAACTCAGGTTCGGGAGGAACTGAGCTTCACCAAGGGCCGCGTCATCGTCCGGGGCCACAAGGTCTCCCGCGGCAAGGCCAAACGCGCCGACTATGTCCTCTACCACAAACCCAATATCCCGATCGCGGTCATCGAGGCCAAGGACAACAAGCACGGTATCGGTGACGGCATGCAGCAGGCCCTCGACTACGCCGAAGCCCTCGACGTACCGTTCGTGTTCAGCTCCAACGGAGACGGCTTCCTCGCCCACGACCGGACCAATACTGCAACTCAACCGGAACGGGAGCTGGCGCTCGACGGATTTCCATCGCCCGAAGACCTCTGGCAACGATACCGAACCTTCAAAGGCCTCGACGACGCCAAGAACACAATCGTCACGCAGGACTACTACACCGACGCCGCCGGAAAAACGCCCCGCTATTTCCAGCAGGTGGCCATCAAACGGACCATCGAGGCGATCGCCCATGGTCAAGACCGCATCCTGCTGGTGATGGCCACGGGCACCGGCAAGACGTTCACGGCCTTCCAGATCATCTGGCGACTGTGGAAGTCCGGTGCCCGGAAGCGCATTCTGTTCCTGGCTGATCGGAACATCCTAGTCGATCAGACCCGCACCAACGACTTCAAGCCGTTCGGGTCGGCCATGACCAAGATCAAGAAACGGCAGGTCGACAAATCTTACGAGGTCTACCTCGCCCTCTACCAGGCCGTCTCCGGCTCCGAGGAGGAGAAGAACATCTACAGGCAGTTCTCCCCCGATTTCTTCGACCTCATCGTCGTTGACGAGTGCCACCGAGGCAGCGCCGCCGAGGACTCCGCCTGGCGAGAGATCCTCGACTACTTCACCAACGCAACCCAGATCGGCCTGACCGCGACCCCCAAAGAAACCTGCGCCGTATCCAACATCCACTACTTCGGCGACCCGGTCTACACCTACTCGCTCAAGCAGGGCATCGAAGACGGGTTCCTCGCTCCCTACAAGGTGGTCCGGATTGATCTCGACAAAGACCTGACCGGCTGGCGACCACCAAAGGGCAAACTCGACAAGCGCGGGCAGAAAATCGAAGACCGCGTATACAACCAACGGGACTTCGACCGAACTCTCGTGCTGGAAAAACGCACCGAACGCGTAGCGAAGCGAATAACGGCCTTCCTCAAAGCCACTGACCGCTACGATAAGACGATCGTCTTCTGCGAGGACATCGACCACGCCGAGCGCATGCGCCAAGCTCTGGTCAACGAGAACGCCGACATCGCCGCAACCAACCGCAAGTACGTCATGCGCATCACCGGCGACAACCCCGAGGGCAAGGCCGAACTCGACAACTTCATCGATCCCGAAAGCCGCTACCCGGTTATCGTCACAACCTCGAAACTGATGAGCACCGGCGTGGACGCCCAGACGTGCAAGCTCATCGTCCTCGACCAGCGCATCCAGGCCATGACCGAGTTCAAGCAGATCATCGGCCGGGGCACTCGCATCAACGAAGACTTCGACAAGTTCTATTTTACCATCATGGACTTCAAGAAGGCCACCGAGCTGTTCGCCGACCCGGACTTCGATGGCGATCCCGTGCAGATCTATGCACCCGGGCCGGACGACCCCCCGGTGCCGCCCGACGATGATGATGGGGGCACCGGTGGCGACGGTCCGAACATCGACCCACCGTTACCCGATGTCGACATTGATGGTGATGATGATGGTACGACACCACCGCCACCCGGCCCGGGGCGCACCAAGTACGTCGTGGACGACGTCCCGGTCTGGGTCGTCGCCGAGCGTGTCCAATACTACGGCAAAGACGGCAAGCTCATCACCGAATCGCTCAAAGACTACACGCGCAAGGCCGTCTGCGCAGAATACGCTTCGCTCGCCGCTTTCCTCAAGCATTGGACCGAAGCGGAGAAAAAGCGGGCCGTCATCGAGGAACTCGAATCGCAGGGCGTGCTCTTCGAGCCACTGGCTGACGAGGTCGGCAAGGACTTCGGCCCCTTCGACCTGATCTGCCACGTCGCCTTTGGTCAGCCGCCCCTCACCCGCCGCGAGCGGGCTCAAAACGTGCGCAAGCGAAACTACTTCACGAAGTACGGCGACCAGGCCCGCCGCGTTCTCGAAACGCTGCTCGACAAGTACGCCAACCAGGGCATAGCCAGCATCGAGAGTATGGAGGTACTCCGCGTCCAGCCGCTCGACGAACTCGGAACGCCAATGGAGATCATCCAGTCGTTCGGCGGCAAGGATGAATACGTCAAAGCCCTGCGCGAGCTGGAGGAAGAGCTATTCCGCGTCGCCTGACCCGCCCGCTGACTAAGACTAGGGAGCACGCTGACAGCCAATGGCAATAAGCACGACCATCAAAGCCATTCAGGACATCATGCGGAAGGACGCGGGCGTTGACGGCGACGCCCAGCGCATCGGCCAGCTCGGCTGGATGCTCTTTCTCAAGATCTTCGACGACAGCGAACAGGAGGCCGAGCTTCTCGAAGACAATTACCGCTCGCCTATCCCCAAGAAGCTCCGCTGGTGCAACTGGGCGACCGACCCCGAGGGAATCACCGGCGATGCGCTGCTCGACTTCGTCAACGACGAGCTATTCAAAAAGTTAAAAGACCTCACTGTCGGCGGCAACGGCGATCAGCGAGCCCTGGTGATCCGCGGCGTCTTCGAGGATGCCTACAACTACATGAAGAACGGCACCCTCATCCGCCAGGTGGTCAACAAGATCAACGAGGGGATCGACTTCAACCGCACGCAGGACCGCCACGTCTTCAACGACATCTACGAAAAGATCCTCAAAGACCTGCAAAGCGCGGGCAACGCCGGCGAGTTCTACACCCCCCGAGCCGTCACCCAGTTCATCGTCGATATGGTCGACCCCAAGCTCGGCGAAAAGATCCTCGACCCGGCCTGCGGAACCGGAGGCTTTTTGACCTGTGCCATCGAGCACATCCGCGATGGGCAGGTGAAGACCGCCGCCCAGGAGCGAAAGCTCCAGGCCTCGATCCACGGCGTCGAGAAGAAATCGCTGCCCCATCTGCTCTGCACCACCAACATGTTCCTTCACGGAATCGACGTGCCCTCACATATTCGCCACGACAACACCCTCGCCCGCCCGCTGCGAAGCTATGGCCCCAAAGATCGCGTCCATGTGATCGTCACCAACCCGCCCTTCGGCGGCATGGAGGAAGACGGTATCGAGGGGAACTTCCCCAAAGCCTACCGCACCCGCGAGACGGCCGACCTCTTCCTGGTCTTCATCATGCACCTGCTCAAGCCCGGTGGCCGAGCGGCACTGGTACTGCCCGACGGGACCCTCTTCGGCGAGGGCGTCAAGACCCGGATCAAAGAGAAGCTGCTCACCGACTGCAACCTGCACACCATCGTCCGCTTGCCCAATGGCGTGTTCAATCCCTACACCGGCATCAAGACCAACCTGCTCTTCTTCACCAAGGGCGAGCCGACCAAGACCGTCTGGTTCTATGAACATCCCTACCCGCTCGGCGCCAGGAGCTACAACAAGACCAAGCCCATCAGGATCGAGGAGTTCGATCCGGAAAAGAAATGGTGGAACAAGCGACAGACAAACGAACACGCCTGGAAAGTGCCTGTCAAACAGATCAAGGAGAACGGCTACAACCTCGACATCAAAAACCCCCACGACGGCCCAGGAGGCCACGGCGACCCCGACAAGCTACTGGCTGATTACGGCAAGCTATTGACCGATGTCGCCAAAACCCGCGACGCCCTACGCGACGAACTCGCCGCCGCTCTGGAGGGTAAGGCCAAGTGACGCCTAAGAAGTTCCTAGATAACTTCGCCACCCTGGCCGACACGCCGAACGGCGTGGGGAAGCTGCGCGAGTTGGTCCTACGGCTTGCCGTTCGAGGCAAGCTGGTTCCGCAAGACCCCAAGGATGAACCGGCCGAGAATCTGCTGAAGAGGATCCAAGTTCACAAACGGGACCACGTCAGGAAGCATGGCCTCAAGCGAATTCGCAAGCTGGTGACAGTCGAGGAGTGCAAGCAGCCGTTTCCTGCACCTGGAAAGTGGATCTGGTGTTGCCTCGGCGATCTTGCTCGCTCGCAGGCAGGATTTGCATTCAAGTCAAGGCTGTTTAACGAAGACAAGGCGGGCATGCCGCTAATCCGTATCCGCGACATCCTCCACTCCGCGACCCAGGTCTTCTACTCGGGCGACTATCGCGACGAATTCATCGTCCAGGCTGGTGACTACCTCATCGGAATGGACGGGAATTTCAACGTGGCGGTGTGGAGAGGCCCGAACGCGCTTCTGAACCAGCGAGTCACACGGCTTCAATGGTACTCACCTGATTTGGGGCGACCGTTTGTGGGGCATGCATTGCAGCACCGTCTTCTCGAACTCCAGGGCAAGAAGGCATACACAACGGTTGACCACTTGTCAGGAAAGCAGATCGAGGAGTCGCCAATCCCGCTCCCGCCGTTGAACGAGCAGCACCGCATCGTCGCCAAGGTGGATCAGTTGATGTCGTTGTGCGATGAGTTGGAGGAGAAGGGGAAGGAGCGAGTGTCGGTTCGGGTGGCGGCTGGGGCGGCGGCGATCGACAAGCTCCTGACCGCCCGCGACGACCAGGCATTCGCTAAACACTGGACCCGCGTCCGGGACCATTTCGATAGCCTCTACGACACACCCAAAACCGTCACACAACTCCGACAGGCAATCCTACAACTCGCCGTCCAAGGAAAACTCGTCCCACAAAACCCAAACGACGAACCGGCCGCCGAGTTACTGAAACGCGAGTTCACCTTACCCAGCGGATACAAACGCAAACGCAAAATTGTCAAGAAGACGCCGGTGAACGCGCCAGAGGATCTGTTCGTCACACTGCCTGATTCTTGGGCTTACGTCGTGATACAGGATCTGTATGACCGAAACGTGATCATTGACTATGCTGACGGCAATCATGGCTCATTGTATCCAAGGAAGCATGAGTTCGGCGACACTGGCGAGACGTTTGTTTCGGCGAAAGACATCGTTCACGGCCGCGTCGTCTGGGACGGATGCAGCAAGCTCAACCAAGAGAAGGCCAAGCAACTGACAAAGGGCTGGTCCCAAGGTGGTGACGTACTGCTTACCCACAACGCAACGGTTGGCCGGGTCGCCCGCGTCGAACCTGATGCCGGACGTTTCCTCCTGGGCACATCGGTGACATTCTACCGCCTGGCCGAACAAGCGATCGATGCCGGCTACTTCTACATCATGCTGATGAGTCGAGTGTGGCAGGGGCAGTTGGAGGCAATCATGTCGCAAACGACGCGGAACCAAGTCAGCATCCAGAAGCAGGCGTTCTTCCAGATTCCATTACCCCCACAGGCTGAGCAGCGTCGCATAGTAGCCAAAGCGGACCAATTGTTGTCCCTATGCGACGCCCTGGAAGAGGAGCTGAAGCGGTCGGAGGTGGACGGCGAGGCGTTGATGGCGGCGGCGGTTCATGGTCTGCTCAACGGGGCGAGCGGGGCCGGTGTGGGGGCCGCGTGATGCCTGATCGCCCACATGTCGCCGACGTGCGGGAATGGGTCGCACCCTTCGCGGAGTTCGCCCGCGACCTCGGGGTTCGCCTCGCGGCCGGCACCCACACCACGGAGGACACCGTCCGCTACTACTTCTGGAACGCCCTGATCAACCGCGGCGGGGACTTGCATTCCATGGTGCCCGAGAAGCCTCACCCCCACCCGCCTATGGCACGCAGCGAGGTCGATCTATGGCTCAGCGCCGCCCCGCTGGGCCCGGCCTGGGTGGAGGTTAAATACGATCGCCCGTCCTCCGGTAGTGGCGACATGCCACGGACGATGAAATACGGCGCGCTCCTCGCTGATTTCTTCAAGCTGGCGATGATCGAGGATACGGCCACGAAGATCGTCCTCTACGTCTCGACGGCCGAGATGGTGCAACATCTCCAGAACAATGCCTCGGGGCTTCTTCAGGCGACTGAACGTCCGTGGTGCATCGGTCCGGACGATCTACAAGGACTGCCCAAGACAGCCCTGAAGACGATCGAGGAGAACGTCGCCCTCAGCGACCCCGCACCACGACTGAGAGTCAGTGTTGTGACAAGCAAATTGATCGAGGATCATGAGGCCTACCTGTTCCAGGTTCAACAAGAAACACAAGATAGCTGATGCAAAGGGACGGGGCCAATCATATGGGTATTCCACAGAAGGAACGGGTGGATTTCGGCAGGCGTAGTGGACTGCGATGCCATCGCGTGAGCGTCGGGGCAATGCGTCTTCTGGCAGACGAGGATCAGGCGGTCAGCCTGATCCGCCAAGCCATCGATGCCGGAATGGTCTACGCCGACACAAGCCGTTGCTATGGCGATAGCGAGATCAAAATCGGCAAGGCCCTCAAGGACGGCTATCGCGAGAAAGTGATCCTATCGACGAAATGGTCGCCATGAGTGACGAAGATCGAAGAGGAAGATGATTCGTCGGCAGACTGCACCTACATCGCGGCTCTTGCCCCATCAGTATTGGATGGGAAGCTGAGAGTGCTGTGGTCCCCTCGCGGGTGGGCTGAAATGCTGGCATGGCAGCGACAATCAGGGTGTGTGCAGCGTGGACGTCGTTGCTTGAGGTGTGTTCGTGTTGCTCAGTTGCCTCAGCCGCCAGCCGGCCAACTCGTATTCGGTCATGGGGTCGGGCATGACATCCTGGTCGAACTCCACGCCAGTCTCGCGACAACTTCGGAACCACCGGATGGCTGCGTCGACCTTGCCGTCGAGAAGACAGCGTTCGCCCGCGTAGTAGTAAGCCTCACATTCTCTCTCAGGATTAGATGTATCTTGGCCGGCGCGCGCCACTAGATCCTCCGGCCCGAGTACCCCTGCCAGGCACTCCAATACGGATGCCAGCCAGCCTCCATCCTGCAAGCCGCGCGCTTCGTGAATCGCCTTTCTCATTTCATCGTCGGCCTCCCCCGTTCGCTCCAGTTCTCGCAGAATGACGTACATCCGCGCGTCGGCGAACGTGGGGCCGGCTGTAAACTCACGCGCCTTCCGACAGTCATCGACGGCCTCCGCCCTGCGCCCGAGGATCCAACGAACTGTGGCTCGATGGAAGTGAAGCCAGGGATAAGGACTATGTTCTGGAATTACCAGGATCCCCTTGCTGTAGTCGGCTTCGGCAAAGGTGTATTCCCCGAGGCGGCGATATGCATGTGCCCGCTGACGATAGAGGGGCATATAATTAGGATCTGCTTCTACTCCCTCGGTGTAGATAGCGACGGCTTCACGGAAGCGGCGCTGGGTGGCCGCGACATCCCCTTTGAACTGCAGCCAGCGCGCGCGTCCCGAATCCACGTCGATTTCTGCCAGGTGATCTGCCGCTGCCATTGCCCCGTCGAAGTCACCCAGATGTCGACGTAGATTCGCCAAGCGGGTCCATGACAGTACGTGACCGTGACCTTGGTCGCAGTCAACAGCCTTTTCCGCAAAGGACAGGGCCCGTTGACAGTCAAGGGCGGCAAAGGAGCGCAGATACCATGCTTCTGCCGTATTCGGCGCCAGGCGGCTAAGGACTTCACTGTGTTCGAGAGCTTTCTGTGGTCTGTCGATTTGCTCATACAGTTCCATGAGGCCCGCGTGATACCACCAAGCATCTTGGCCGCGTTTGCGATTGTATTCAAGTTGGTGAATGGCCGCATGGGGCGTGCTGTGACCTTTGGCTATACCCCAGAGCAAAACCGCGTCCGGAAGTTCCGGGTAATGAGACGACGCGTTCAGGGCGGCTGCTAGGAACCTCTCACGTCTGTCACTGTCCAAACCTATCCTATAGCCCAAGCATTCACGTCGCGCGTAATCAATGTCGTACTTGGGTTGCATGCTCCACCATAGGACGAATACCGCGGCAGCAAGACACATCCCTGCAGTGGCGAGCTTCACACGGTTCTTGTGTGCGCGCTTGCGCAGAACATACCAGCGGCTGGGTGGATGTGCTTCGATCGGCTCACCGGCCAAATACCGGTGGATGTCCTCAGCGAGATCCGATACCGACGCGTATCGCCGCGAAGGCTCTTTTTCCAGTGCTTTGAGCAGGATGGTCTCGAGATCACCGCGCAGGAAGCTACGCACACTGCTGGGGGGCTGCGGTGGTCGTTCACATATGGTCCGCACGGCTTCCGGGAGAAAGTTGCTCAACTCATATGGTGACTGCCCGGTCAACAGCTCGTAGAGGATCACGCCCAGTGAGTAGACATCGCTTCGCGCATCGACAGGGCTTGCATCAGGCTGCGTCTGCTCCGGGCTCATGTAACGTAGCGTACCGGCTACATGCATGGCATCGCCTTCCTGGAGCGTCAAGGTCCGGTCGTCCTCCACGAGACGCGCGAGCCCGAAATCCAGAATCTTGGGAAACCCTTCCGTATTTACGAGGATGTTTGATGGTTTCAGATCGCGATGGATCACCCCATTCTGATGGGCATGTGCCACGGCGTCGCAGATCTTCTCGAACAGCGCCAGAGTGGCTTGCTGATCAGGCTTGTTCCCTGCGACCCATTGCCGGAGTTCAACGCCGTCTACATAGTCCATCGCATAGTAAGGCTGGCCGTCCGACGTTTCTCCGCTCTCCAGGATACGGGCAATCCCGGCATGCTGAAGACTCGCGGTCAGCTCGATCTCACGCTGGAACCGACGTCGGGCCTGCGGAGGTGCAAGCGAACCTTCGAGGATGACTTTGATGGCCACGGCTCGTTTCGTGGAAAGCTGGAAGGCCTTGTAGACCACGCCCATGCCGCCCCGGCCAATCCTCTCAAGGATTTCGTAACCTGGTATGGCAGAAGGGCCGGATGAGACGCCTGTTGTGGCCGAGCCCTGCATCGCATCTTCGAAAACTCCACCTATGTCGACGTCGCTGTTCTCATCCTCGGCCACAAGTTGGTCGAACCTGGAGGCATCACCTTGCCAAAGCGCTTGCAGGGCGGTGTCCACGCGTTCCACCAGATCGTGCGTGGAATCGTCGCTCTCGTGGAAATCAACCATGGGACTACCCTGCCTTGATGCAACTCGCCATGTTTTTGCGAAGCTTCCTCGTGGCTCGTATCAGGAGCTGTGAGGCTGCCTTTGGTGAAATACCCATGCGTTCCGCAACCTCCGTTGCTCCGAGCTGGTCAAAGACTGCCAACGCAATCACCTCACGATGTTCAGGCTTGAGCCCGCCGAGTCCCGTCATCAGGCTGGCTACATGCTCGCCGCGCATCGCAAGGAAGGAAGGCGAAGGACCACTACCGGAGAGAAACTGCCACAAGGGCCCCGCCTGTGATAGACTCTGCACCGTGGAATCCAGCGACCGAATGGGCAACTGACCGAGACCCGCCTTGGCCGCGCGCAAGTAACCGAACACCTTGCGCGAGGCAATGACCGAAACGAACCCCTTCAGGCCGCCCAGGGTGCGATTCTCGAGCCGGTAGATACCTCGGGTCAGGTCCATCAGCGTGTCCTGAGTAAGATCGTCAACGGCGTCAAGTTGAGACGGATTCGGGCTGAGCCGGGCCGCGATCATCAACCGTACCTGGGACTCCAGGACTCTCACCACGTGTCCCAGGGCTTCTTTGCCCCCGTCCGCTGCTGCCTTCACATGCTCATTAGTAAGTCGAGCCGCACCAAACATGGTGAGACGATTATACCGACTCGCCGGCGCGCGTCCTATCCTGATTGCAGGATCTTCAGAGACAACGCCTTATCTTCAAGTGGGCTTTCCAGGTGTTGGGCAACGGAAAATCTCCGGACTTGCGATTCCTCGCAGGATTCGGGCCAAGACGGAACCCTGGGCGTCTCCGGCGGCACTCCAATCCAGTGCTACTTGCCCGCGATTGTCCTCGTAGCTTCCGGACAACGCGGTCCCGGAGACACATCGGGTTTGCAGACGACCGGCAAGTTGGTGCGAGTTTCGGTTCGCCGCTTTTTCGGTCCTCTGCACCCGATTTGCTGGACGAGGTTTGGTCGAAGCAGCACCATGACATCCCTCAGCGTTGAAGTTCTCTGCATTTCTTTTGCGAAAACCACGTTGCCCGTCGACCGTTCGCGCCACTGTTGTGTCAGAGGCGTCAGGGCGCTGATGTGGCAGATCGTTGGAAGATCTAGCGGAGAACAAGGAGACCGGCGATGAACACTTCAGAAGTACTTGCAGTCGTTGCCGTGACAGCGCTCCTCGCGAGCACGGGCGCCCTGGCAACTCAGGCGCAGGAGTCGCCAGATGCACCGAAGAATCTCGACTTTGAGGACCCGCCACGTTCGGTTGTCCTTCGGCCGGCCGGCTGGGGTGGCGGTGGCGAAGGATACGAGCTCGCTGTCGACGTGCAGGTTCGGCACCAGGGCAGGCAGAGCGGGCGGATTCGATGGACCGGTTGGGATCAGCCATCTTTGCGTGGCTTTGGAGTCCTTGACCAGTCCGTTCCCGCTGAGGCGTTCCGAGGAAGACGCGTCCGCTATTCGGGCTACGTCCGAACGCAGGACGTTCGCGAAGGCTGGGTCGGACTGTGGATGGGCGTGAACGGGCACGAAGGTATGCTCTTCTTTGATAATATGCAGACATCGAACCGCGCCATCGTCGGCACGACTGACTGGAAGGAGTACGAGATCATCCTCGACGTTCCGACGGAGGCGATGGCAATCGGCTTTGGCGTGATTCTGTCTGGCAAGGGTACAGCGTGGGTAGACGACTTGGCCTTGGCCCCCGTGGGCGATGCCGATCCTGGGGTCGCACCTGGGCTCTTCCATGTGAGGGGAGAGTATGAGGTTACTTGGGTATCCGGGCTGACACCGGAGCCCGGCAACCTGGCCTTCGAGGAGACTACGCTCGCAGGGGGCTTCCCTCAAGGTTGGGGAGGCGGCGGAGAAGGGTACGAAATCGTTGTGGATGCCAATGATCCTCATAATGGTCAACAGTGCGGCCGAATCCGCTTCATTGGTCCAGGTCAGCCGAAGCAAGGTTCTTTTGGTACCCTAACACAAAGAGCAGCGCCCGACGCCTTCATGGGGAAGCGCCTGCGCTATTCTGGATACCTGCGGGCGCAGGATGTCAGTGAAGGCTGGGGTGGACTGTGGATGCGGGTTGATGGAGAGGAGCAAGGGCGTGCTCTGGGCTTCGATAACATGAGGGGGCGCGGTGTTCACGGGACCACTCCGTGGCAGCGGTACGAAATCACTCTCGATGTTCCGAAAGAGGCCACGGCAATCTATTTCGGCGCCATCATCAACGGCCGAGGCACACTCTGGGTCGACGACCTTCGATTAGAGGCCGCAGGCACACTAGCGGACACGACTCAGTCGTATTGCTCAGAACGGAAGAGCTCCTCCGTACCCGCCTCGCGTACGCTGTTGTTCCCCATGCCGCTGAACTATCGGGAACAGGTTCCCCTAACGTATGAACTCCGCGCCGACCCGGCCGAAGCCCTTACCTCCGCTCGTGTCTACGAGGACCGACCTGGCAATTTCGTCGTCGAGGCTGTCCTTCGCCCGCTGGCCGCTGGAAAGACGGTCAACCTGCGCTGGGACTCGATGGTGTTGTGTGCCCCGCGGTCTTTTGACGACGTACCCGCAGTGGCGCCTCTTCCTGAGCAGTGGCCAGAAGAGGCCCGCCCTTGGTTGAGAGCCACACGCTGCGCCCAGGTGGATGACCCGCGCATCCGCGAAGTGGCCGAGGACATTCGCGGTGATGACCGTGACGCTGTTACCATCATTCGTAGTACCCTGAAGCGTTTAAGGGCCATCTACGCCGCGCAACAGGGGAGATGCACGGAACTTGACGCCGTCCAAGCCCTGGACCGCGACGGCTCATGTACCAGTTGTGCCAATCTCACAGCTGCCCTGCTCCGCGCCAACGGTATCCCGACGCGTATCCTGGCCGGGTACGCAGCCGCCATCGGCCGTCAGCAGACCCACTACACCGTCGAAGCTTACGTTCCCGGCTTTGGCTGGTACCCGATTGAGTCCACGAAGCTTCAATCGCCGTGGCCACCTTGCAGGCAGTTGCATGTAGCCATCGTGCCTCCGGAGTATGAGGACCGTTCCGAACGGCGGATCTCGGCTTTTGGGTGTGTCCCGTTCCTCTCGCTCACCGAGTTCCCGGATGCCGACGACGCGCATATGGCAAGCTGTAGTCACATCGCCGAGCCCTGGCGGAATTACCACCCGGACCTACCCACTGTTGAATGGGAGTCAGTCCTGCAAAGGGCCCGACAGCGCTGGCACAATTGGGTCTCGAGTAATCCTGGAATGGACAGAGACTTTTGCCTAGCCACGCGTCTGTTGCCAAATGCTCTGGAAGGTGCTGCGGATCTGGCTTTGCTGTCCCAGATACTTGCCGAATAGGTTCGCCGAGTAGCAGAGGCTGCGTAGAAATGTATCTTGTGCACTTGGTTCGACGGTGTGAATCCCTCAGCGCCAGAGTTGGCCCGCTGGAGCAGCCATACGGTAGTGGGTCACGCTGGGAGTGGCCGTCTTGGATTGAATCGGGTAGGCCGTTTGGATGGGATGGTTATTCGAGGGTAGGTGAATGGGAAATGTCAGTTAAGAAGAGAACAGAGTCCTTCGATTCAAAGCATCGTCGACAATGAGGAGTGACGCCTCGACCAGTACCCGCAGGCAGCGTCGTTTGCCGTTAGAGTTTCCCGATAACCTGTAGTGGCGGATCGTTGAGCCGCGACCAAACACCTGGGAGGACAACATGAAATCCAGCACTGACAGCAATCCTGTGTATCACGAGGAACAGCGTTTCCGGCAGCCCTGGGTGTGGGGTATATTGCTACTCGGCGTGTTGATCATGGCATTTTCGTGTGTGAGCAACGCCCGCCGGTTAGTCCAAGATCTTGCCGGTGGCGAGCCGTCCACCGGTGAGACCGCATCGAGCACGTTGACCGTGGTGCTCGCACTCTCGTTCTTCCTGGAAGTGCTCATAATCGTTGGCTTGTTATGGCTGTTCATTGCGGCGAAGCTCGTTACGGAGGTCCGCGCGGATGGCCTGCTGGTGCATTTCTATCCCTTGCGCCGTCGCTGGATAACCTACGCGGAGATTCAGTCGTGCCAGGCCCGAAGATACAAACCGTTGCTTGAGTATGGCGGTTGGGGCATCCGTTGGTCCGGACGGGGCAATTGGGCTTACAACGTCAGCGGAAACGAAGGAGTGCACTTGGAGTTGGAAAGCGGACAGCGCTTGCTGATAGGGTCACAACGAGCCGACGAATTGGCCGAGGCCATCCAAGCGAGGCTGCCCGACGCCGAGCGCAGGGAGTAGCTGCTCCGCGCCTCCGTCACTGCTTGATCGTCAGTCCGCCGCCAACCAGCGCACCACGGTGTACGCCGACGTTCACACCGGCAATCTGATTGACGTGGCCGATAGCTCCAGGTGCAGGAGCCATTGTTCCTCGCGGAGGTGCGGGCGGACACCAAGAACGGGCAGAAACTGGTGGTTGCCCCTAGCTACCGATACCTCGTTATGGAGGAGAGGAGACCTAGAGATGGACACAATCAATATTCTTATAGGATGCAGCACGGGCCTCTGCGGATTGCTTTGCATTGGAGGTGTCATTCCGCTCCTAAATAAAGGGCAAAGTGAAAACGAACCACTTGTATGGCATGCGGATTTCGAAGGCCTTTGAGTCTGATGAAAACTGGTACAAGATCAACAAGTGTGGTGCGAAGAGGTTCATCTACCCGACATGCTCGAAGCCATGGCCACCCTGAATTAGGCCGGCAACACCATCACCCCCGCTACCGGCAACGAGGCCGAATACCACCAAGCCAAGCATGTAGCCTTCCACCGCATGTACGAAGACCTAATGGCCTACCGCAACATCATGACACCCTAGGGTGCGGACTGCCAGCCAATGGCATTTGTCAAATGCCGCCTTGTCGAATGATTCGCCGAACGCGCAACATGTGGATGAGGTAGACCACCAGCGTCAAGAATATGATGAACAGCGCCACGAACAAGAAAGCCGCCCCCAGGCTTTTCTGGTTGTCCAGCGCCACTTGTATCGTGGCCCATTCCAGAACCACGAACAACCACACCGCTTCCATCTTCATGCACTGGCACAGTTCGTACCCGATCTGAACAGGCACACCGCGCGGCACATTGATGAAGCGTTCGGGCAGAAATGTGGCGACTGCACACACAAGGTATACAAACAGTGCGACGGAAGGCAGGACAATCATGCTAGCCCGGCCCGCCCAGCCATCGGGTTCGCCCCTGAGATTGAAATGAATCGGGACCACATCGGGCAGCCGAGACCAGTTCACTAGGAGGATCACGATCGAAGCAACCAGACCGGCGAAGGACAGGACCTCGTAGACTCTCTGTCGGCTGGTACCGAAGAGGCGCGTCATCTTCTCTTGGGAGAGCATCGTACATTCCTCCAGACTGGGCATCTCCGGCCGCCGCGGGGCGATTACACCCACTCGGCTCCCGATGCCAAAAGTCTACATCTTTGGCATGGCTGGGGCCATTACACACTCCGACCCTTCTTTGTAACCGACATTTCCCATTTGCCGGGCCTCAAGCAGTCATCCTACCGAAACGGCCTCCCCGGTTTAACCGTAAACGTCCACTTTCGCTGTAAACCACACCCGTTTTCCCGCTGCACCGCTCCAATCCTGCCCTGACGGCTCGCCGAAGACGCCTCGTGGGCGTTTCTGCGCAGCGCCGACCCTCGCCCCCGCGCGAACCACCTCAAGTGCCACCGGACGCTTGGGATGCAGCTGCTCAGCCTCGTAGACGATCTCCATGCCGCCCCGGCCGATCTCATGGATGATCCGGTAGCCGGGCAGCGAATCCGGGGACGGAAGCGCCGCCAGCTGCGCAGCATCCAACTCGGGAGCGTCACGCTCAGCGGCCTCGATCAACTCACGCTCACGATTAGGCGATTCAGGCTTGTCAGATCCGGAGTTCATGGTCAGCCTCCGTTCGTTGGTAACCGAGCCTTGGAGTGGAAGTCCTCTTAAGGTAGTGAACGTAGGATGGTCGCCGCTATCACGCTCAATCGCTGAAGTATTTCGAGGCTGATCCCAGCATCTCCGCCAGTTGGCGGTGCGCCCTGGCGCGAAGCATGTACGCAGCCCCTATGCTGCGATTCATAGCCTTCGCCACCTCCTCCATCGGGCCGCATTCCAGATCGAACATCTTCACGACTTGGCGATACGCCGCCGGAAGCTGGTCGATCGCATGTCCGAGATAGCTGCGAGCTTCGTCCCTGGCAGCATACTTGCTCGGCGTGGTTCCGGTACCACTGAGGCGTTGAAGCAGTGTCCCGAGTGAATCATCACTGCCGCTCGGCTCCAGCCGATGCCAACCTTTGCCGCGTTTCTCGGCGTCCAGCATCCTGACTGCGTCAAGCAGGTTGTTCTTGGCCAACATCGACAGTCACGACTGGAAGGAGTTTTCGCCCTCAGGGACGAACGTGCGGATGGAGGCGAAGGCGTCGGTGTAGATCTGCTGCATCACGTCGTCCTCAGACAGAATAGACCGGTGACGAGATGGTATCTTGCTCGCCACCTGCCGCCGAATAGCCGATGCGTGCCGTTCGAGCAAATCGGCCAATGCCTTCCGATCACCGCGTACGGCCATCGTAAGAAAATCATCGCCCGAAGACGCCATAACTCCGATCTCGATCAAGTGCGCGTGGCTGCGTTTAGACGCTGATATTCAACACGTCATCGATGCTGCGTGCATGATGAGCCCGTCCAATCCAGCAGTGCTTCATTGCCCGGTGCAACTAATCGTGCCTCGCGCGTGAATCGCCGGGACAGCTTCCACTTGTCCAGGCAGCGGGAGCCTAGGATAGGGGGGTTCAATCTGGTACAGGGCACGGATCAAGAAAAAAAGACGATTGATCCGTTGCGCGGAGGGCTCGCAGGACACTAATAAGACGGAGGCGCAGCCGGTTGGTGCATCCACGGGGCCGTGTTTCCTACGGAAAGTGGTTCTGCCGCACAATTGGAAGGTGAACCGGCAAGACCGCGTAAGTCTCACGAGCTGTTTTCGTACATGAGGTCTGGAGCGATCGACGTGCAAACTGTCGAAGGCTCCTCGCGAGGACGGATTTGCGGCAGACCGTTGCAGTGCTTGGCTTTGCCACAGGAGGACAATTAGATGTTGCTTAACACAGCGCAGGGAACAAGATGGTTTCTGGTGGTTGCTCTGGCACTTCCAGGCTATGGGCAAGTGGCCAGTGCTGGCGAATCAGATCAGCTGCCGGGGGCGACTGCCGAGCTCACTCAGGTAGCTGGTGATCGTAAGGCCCGTGCCATTGCGGTTGTCCAGGCATTCTGGACCGATTTGGCCGCGCGAATCGGGGCCCAGGTATCGTGCCACACGCACCAGGCGTCAATCCTGTTGGATGCTCAGATTGAGGAGTATGGAGTCCTAGCTGCAAACTGGGTGGCCCAGGACACGCGCATGGTGCCGGATAGGTCTGAAGTGTCGTCTCTTGCATCGTGGTACGCAGGCAGGCTACGGCCATATGTCGGCAACATCGCGTTACCGTCCACCGTAGTCCTAACGCTGGGCGATCAGCTAATCTCCCTCAACACGCTCTCCACAGTAGAGCGTGGGAGTGTGACTTTTGACACTTGGGCCGCCTTAATTGCCGTCGAAACCTCCACCCCTGTGAGCGTCTCGGTTCCTTCATCACGAAGCTGCTCGGGCTACACTTCCTGGGAAGCCGGACCGCTAGAGTTCAGGAATTCATGGGGGGTTGTCGTCGCTAGGGTCTACTGGGAGGGTTCGCTAAGTGTCCTTGTCTCCCCCCAAGTAATCGAGTATCCAGGCGGCATTGGTGCATCTGAAGTGAATATGCATATGAACGCCTGGTGCGAAGATGGAATCTTGTGGGGGTGCGCGGCCAACGGCATCACACCCTATCAGGTACCAGGGTATCGTGAAGGCGGATGGGAGGACTACATCTGTCCTGCCGGTGGCTTCTTCGATACGCCTCTTGGGTTGACGCATGCTCACTTCTTCGGGCCGCCGTTGCCAACCACAGACATGCACCTTGACTTCTTCGATGGGCGAAGCGACGACAGCGGATCGTCGTGCTGGGATTTGGGACTGGAGTACCAGGGCATCAGCATCGGCTACGAGGCATGCGCGAACTGGGACTACTCCGATCTATGCTATGTCATATTGGAGGCCCTGGAGGCGGACGCCGAAGGCATTTGGGCCATCAGCGTCGTCGATATCCCGTATTGCCAGAGTGGGCCACGCGGCACCTACACACAGGGAGGCTTCATCCGCGTAAACGGGGCAATTGAGGAGGGGACACTCCCAGGTGAGGTAGGCGTGCTAGAGGCGCTAGGGCACATCGTTATCTCGTTCAGTTCGTTGTTCGCCGGCAGCCATGAGAGCCTCGACGGTGCTGAGATCTACGTCTGCGATGACTACACCCGCCAACCGCTATGTGGAAACGGTGTCTGTGACTTGGACTCTGACGAGAATCCCTGTAACTGTCCGCAGGATTGCGATGGCTGTTGCTACCACTCGGACTGCTCCGATGACGGGAATCCATGCACGGATCCTCGTTGCGTCGACTATATATGTGTAAACGTAAACAACGACGATCCATGCGATGATGGGGTTTTCTGCAATGGATATGACTACTGTGCTGGCGGCAGTTGCCAGCATGATGGCAATCCCTGCATTGACTCCGACGGTAATCCCTGCAATGATACATGCAATGAGGCCCTTGACAACTGTTGTGGTTCCGATACTACTGGTTGCCAAGACGACGGAAACCCTTGCACGGATGACCACTGTGACGGGCAGTGTTCGTGTGTTCATCCGCCGGTACCCGACTATACATCATGTCCGGGTGGACACTGTGAGGATGGTTTCTGTGTGCAGGACGACCCCGACATCAACTGTGAGGAGCTGGACGGTCACTACTTTGGAAACATCGCCGTGGACGAAGAAAGCACGGAGCACATCTGGGAAATCATAAACACTGGACAGGATACCCTGCAAGGAGTGGGTCAGGGTATTACCCGGTATGCAGGGGACGTATCGGACTTCGTCATTACGCGGGGGGAGGGTCAGAGCTGCTTCCCGCTGGCTCCCGGGGAGAGTTGCACCCTAGGCGTGAAGTTCACGCCACACAGTGAGTGGCACAAGGAATGTACGCTACGCATCAGCAGCAACGATCATGATGAGAATCCATGCGACCTCGAACTGTCGGGCGACACTGGCCACGATGCCGATTGGGGAAACTGCTCGGATGAGAACGTAACTATCGATGAAGACACCGAGCTGGAGGGGGACATGAACTACCGCAATCTCACGGTATTGTCGGGTGTGACATTGGATACGCAGGGCCATACGGTGAGAGTCTGTGAGACTCTGGAGAACCATGGAGTGATCACGGACAATTTCTCGGGTGGCGAAGGTGGAGATGGCGGGCTAGGAGGACTAGGGGATAACCCCTGGGACAACCAAGTACCCGAGGATTGTGGTGATCGGGACGATGAAGGAAGTTGCGATACAGGACAGGATGGTTTACCGGATGGTTTAGGCGAAGACGGTGAGCCTGGCTGCCCATCAGCTAACTATCCGGACAAAGCTGGCTACGGTGGCCAAGGCGGCGGAGGCGGAGGGGGTGGAGGAGGCAGTTGGCATTCGTTGACGGAAACGGATGCCGATGGCGGTAATGGAGGTGAGGGTGGCAAAGGAGGTAAGGGTGGCGGATATGTTAAGGTCTTCGCTTACCGGCTTGACAACCAGGGCGTGATCCACGCCGACGGATTCCCCGGCGAGGACGGAGGGGATGCCCCCGATGGTGATTCGACAGACCCTGACGGTTACGAGAACTGTGGGGCGGAGTACATAGAGTTTCAGTTCTTTGGCCCCAAGGACTTGGCTGGTGGTGGCGGAGGCGGAGGCGGGGGAGGTGCCGGAGGTGAGGGAGGAACCGTTGTCTGTGTCTACCATGAACTGGTGAACGAAAACGAAGGAGCCATCCATGCTAATGGTGGCGCGGCTGGAGGCAACGGCGAAGGTGGTTCGTCGGGCGGTTGCTGTGTGCACGAACCGCTTCTCGGCGGTGCCAATTATCCTTGCCCTACTGGTTTCTGTGGTTGCGACGGTGGAGAACCCAACGGTGGCAGAGGCGGTGGTGCCGGCTATAACGGAGAAGGCGGCGGTACAGAGCTATGCGGTGAGGTTGGGGCTTTATCCGACGACGCTGAGGATGGGGAGCAAGGAGACATCCCGGAGTGTTCCGTAGACGCTGACTGCGACGACGGCTTGCATTGCAACGGCGATGAGTACTGCGTTGATGAGAACGTATGCGAAGCTGGAACGCCTCCCGATTGCAGCGACGGACTGGCTTGTACGGTGGACTGGTGCTACGAAAGCGCCGACGAGTGTCGACATGACCTCGAGCCAGGCTACTGCCTCATCGATGACCAATGCTATTTTCCCGGAACGCCGAATCCGTCTAACGAGTGTGAGGAATGCAAGCCCTCCGAGAGCACGTTGGACTGGTCTCCTCGACCGGCTGACGTGGCCTGTGGTGATGCCGGACACACCGCTTGTACTGATCCGGATACATGTGATGGTGATGGGGTCTGTCAGCCAAACCACAAGCCAGACGATACGCCGTGCGATGACAGCCTGTTCTGCAATGGTAGCGAGGTCTGCATCACTGGTGAATGTGAACCGGGAGAGCCCCCTCTCTGTGACGACGGTATCCCCTGCACAGAGGACTTCTGCGACGCGTTCAGCGATGCCTGCGCGAGTGTGCCCAACGACGACTTGTGTCCAGGTGCCGGGCTCTTCTGTGACGCGGAGATTTGCGATCCGAACAATCCGACGGCCGATTCCAACGGGTGTACACGGCTTCGTCCTCCGTGTGTGCTGGGCGAAGTGTGTGACGAAGACACTGATAGCTGTCTCCCTGACTGCAATCTCAACGGCGTACCTGACGCTGAGGATATCTCTGAAGGCACGAGTCAAGACTGCAACACAAATGGCATCCCGGACGAGTGCGATCTCGCTCAGGGAAGCAGCGAGGATTGCCAGCCGAATGGAGTTCCCGACGAGTGCGAGCTAACGGATAATGACTGCAATGGCAACATGATTCCTGACGAATGTGATCTTGACTGTAACACCAATGGACTTCCCGACGAGTGCGAAGTCATTGTCATCGGAGACTCTGATGGCGATGGTGATCGTGATCTGGATGACTTCGTTGTACTTGCGTTTGCGATGGCCGGTCCCGACGTGCCTCCAAATGTGTCCGTGCCGGAATGCCTTGGTACATACTTGGCAGCATTCGACTTCGACGATGATGGAGATGTGGATCTATATGATGTCGCCGGCTTTCAGACTATCTTCGCCATTACACTTCCAACGGGCGCATGTTGCATTGACGGCGAATGCACCGCCACAACTGCGCAAGCACAATGCCTTCCCCCGGGGCTGTGGTACGAAGATGAAACGTGCCCTGAGTACGATTGCATGCTTGGCGCATGTTGCATAGGCATCGAATGCACCGCTACAACTACGCAAGCAGAATGCGACGCCCTCTCTGGGCTGTGGTACGAAGGCGGAACCTGCCCCGAGTACGATTGCACGCTTGGCGCATGTTGCATGGACGACGAATGTACTGCCACAACTACGCAAGCACAATGCCCCCCTCCGGGGCTCTGGTACGAAGGCGAAAGCTGCCCTGAATTCAATTGTGCATACGTTTACGGTGCCTGCTGTAACCCGTGCACCGGTGATTGCTCGTGGGAGCTCGTCACCAACTGTCTGGAGCCGTCGGTCTTTACCCCTGACGTGCAATGCGTCGACCTCATCCCAGAGTGTGCAATCATCAACGGTGCGTGCTGTATCGACTACCAATGTGCCTATACGCTGTGCGAGTATGACTGCCTCGCCCTTGATGGCGCGTGGTACGAGGGCGAGACGTGCCCTAGTTATGAGTGTCCGCCAGATCCGTGCGGCGATACCGGTCCTGGCGGCATTACGCTATATGCTCAGCTTGACAGCGGCAACACAGCCGTCATCTGCGACGCTGGTGCCGGTCACACATGCCGGGACAACTTCCCGCACGGTGGTGTCCTGGAAGGCCTCCACTGGTTCGGTATCGAACGCTTCTATGACGGCTCGACATGGATAGACTGCGACAACTGGCCGGCAACCTTCGAGATCACGTTTTACGGCATGGATTGCGTCGGCGGTGTGGATCTGACCAACGTGCTGTGTGGTCCGTTTATCTTCAATAGCCTGCTCGGTGAGGTGACTAGGATCAACACCGGTCGCGAACTCTCCGGCTCGACTATCTGGCGGTACGACATCGAAGCGATGCCGGAGCCCCTCTGTGACATTTGGGAAGGCTGGCTTGACATCCAGGCCATCGACGTTGGCGATAATTGCTGGTTCTTGTGGCACAACTCGATCGACGGCGACAACTACTCGTTGCAGGATGGTGATCCATACTACTACGACCTGTCCATGTGTCTGACCGGTTGGTATGAGCCGGCGTACGGTCCCTGCTGCGACGATAGCAGCGGTGATTGCACTGATGGCGTCGAGCGTCAGGACTGCCCGGATGGACTCCGGTTCGTCGCCCCCACGCCGGAGTCGCCCTGGCCGCTGTGTTACAATCTGGATCCGCCGTGCGGTGAGGCGACGGGTGCTTGCTGTCTGCCTGATGGCTCCTGTGTGCAGATGGCTGACGAAGCCGAATGCTACGATGAACACGAAGGTGAATACCTTGGTCATTTTTGCCCGTGTTCGATGTGCCCGGGCGTGCTTCCTTGACCGGATGACGCGGCGACCGGAGGAGGGGTTGGCGATTGGTGGGGGCAGCCCATACCCGTCCGGATCGACTTTGAGACACATGGATCGAGTCAAGACCGACGGCTATTCGTCCGTGTTGGGCAGGTAGTGGTCCGTGCGGGAAACGCCGAGGATGTGGTTCGGCAAAGCTTGGGGCTTAGCGCCGGAGACAACTCCACACATTTGTCGGGTATGCTCTGGCTGTATGAGCCCGGGACATTCCCAGTGACCGCGAGCATTCCTCTGAGTTTTTATTTGGCGACATCGAGCTTCAATCCGAGCGATGAACCTGTGTATATCGCCACGAAGGTCGCGGCAGGCGTTGTCGAAGTGATCGATGACCCAGATTTCGAGCCTGTCGAGCTGAAGACCTCCCGCGATCTCGATGCCAGCATCATGAGGTGTATGCGGATGTCCGAGGTCGAGGTTTCTGAAGAGAATCGCAGGGATGGCCTCGTATCACTGGGGCTGGAGTTCCACCTGTCGGCCCACGTTCCGATCAGTATCGCGTTCGACGTTATCGCCGAGGTGCCGGGAAGGGAGGCGAGTTTCGCAAGTCCAGCTGCCTGGGGTGGTAGAGCAGAACCCTGCGACTTCAGCTACAGCCTAGACTATGAAGGTGATGTGCCAGACCGGTTAACGATCATTCTGCGAAGCAGTCGTGCAGCCGCTTGGAAGATTCCTAAGCTCAGGGAGATCTGGGGTGGAGAGCTGCGATTCCTCGATGTCACGGTCGAGCCCGTTCCGAGATTGCAGTATGGGGAAGCCGGTAAGCCGAGGTTCGCTCCAGAAACGGTTCCTCGGCCGGCGCCGTGATTCTTGGCGGCGCTAGCCGATGCTAGCGGAACGGGTGAATCCGGGATTTCCCATTTATCAGTTGATGTCCCCTGCGGGTTGCGTTCTCGCTCTGTTGTGTATCGTTGAGTCGTTGCTGTTCTGCGCTGGACCTAAATGAAACCCCTAGAGAACCCTCTGGCCGCAGAAGTGGAACCCAAATCTTAGGGTACACCTCTGAGCCGGGATGGCACACCCGTTTCAATCGGCGTTGCCCACGGTCGCAGATGGACTGGGGTTGTCTCGACTCGACGAACAAAACCCATCTCGCCATCGCTTGAGCCTGTCGACGAATTCATCCGTTTCGCGGTGAGATCCAAAAAACAGTGCCCCGAATAACTTCACAGCGCGTCCGTCACGCAAACAGATCATAGCCCGTCCGTCCACCGCATTTTTGGCGATCGAATCAATCTCATGCCATGAGTATAGAGGGCTCGACGTTGACTTCCTGATCACCTGTATGCCGTCGCGCCAGACTATGATTTGGTTGCTGTGACGTTCTCGCCATACATACCACGCAAACAGTGGGTGCAACGCCAGCATCACGTAGTTAAAAGCTGGAACGGAGTCCACACCGCCGCGCGATGCCATCCAGCCAGACAAGCCCAGGAAAAGCACGGCGGAAGCGGCACCGCCAGCCAAGAGCTTCTTGACATTCGGCTTCTCGACGATCATTCGTTTGTCATATGAGAACCCACACTCGGGGCAGGCATGTCGATCCGGTAGTCCGCTCAGCCGGTAGTTGCATAGAGGGCATCTGTTCATCACTGAACCGGGATTCTCCATTTACCGAGCTTTCGGTCACCATCATACCACGTGAAGCCTCTCAATTCCAGCGGGAATCGCGTCCCCGCCATGGTTCCTGCCCGTCTGGCCGCTCCAGCGTGCCCATCCTGCCCTTGACGCCTCGGTGAGGACGATCCCTGCCCGTTTCAGCGCAGCGTCAACCCTGGGCCCACTCGAATCTCCAACTTTTCGTCGGGCACATGCGTCAGCCATGCCGCACCAACGGCGGCGGCACACCGAATCGCTGGATGCGGTCCAGAATCGCTGCGAACAGTTCACGCGGCACCGCCACCTCGGCCATTTGGAAGGTCACATACTGCGAGTGGATCACCACCTCGGCCCCGATCTTGATCAGCTTCTCCCGCAGCGTCGTCAACGACCAGTGCTTCACGGATCTCGGCAGCGCCAGCCGACGCAAAAAGTTGCCCAAGTTGTACGGCAGAGCACGCAATTGGAGGCGAACCTAGTTGTCCACGAAGCCGTGGCACAGGAAATAGGTGGCAGTCGCCGCGGTTAGTGCCGTTCGCTGTCAGTTATCACCAAGAACCGGCCACAACATCGCTCTTCGGGGTGGTCGTTTCTTGCTCCAACACCCCTCAGGCTGGGCGTGAAGGGGCTTTGGACCAAGAAACTACCTGGGTGTGGGTGGTACACTCATTTCGATAATCACTGGCCGGTTCTCAACTGATAGGTGACACGTTCGCCGAAGCGGTTCTCCTAGGTGACGCCATGCCGTACCAAGAGGACTTGAGTTGCTTTAGGAAGAGGACACGGCACCCCTCAGGCGTAAGCACACCACAGATCTCCTGCAAGCTGCTCAAATCCGGTTTTAATTGTCGGGGGCTATGCAGGAGTCCCTGACGTGCGGGTCCGGGGGGCGTGGGTCAACTTTCAGCAGGGTTGTGGGATCCCCATCCGCTCAAGCCAGCCGCCTGCGCTGGATCATAGGCACATACCCCACTCCCCACCGCTCACACTTCTATCGTTCATTTTCCGCCCCTGCCGATGTTCAAGAACTCCGCTATGTCGTCCGTGTCATCGACCGGCTTGTTCGTCATCAACCGCGTGCGGCTAGCAGGAGTCAGGCCGAATTGCACGCCAATCTTGTGCATGGTGTCTGTCGTCTCGCGGATGATTGTGCAGCCGGGGTGCCGTGCGATGCGCCCGTTAGGCATCTCGATCGTTATCCCTTCGGTGTCTACGGTCTCAACAGCCTGCCTGAAAAGGGCCCACGCTTGACAATACAGCACCATGGCGCCGTGGTCGGCCACCGTTAACACGCCCATGTCTTCGAGTACTCGCCGCAACCGCTTCCACGCTACCTGAGCTTCAGCGGATAGCCACCTCGGGCACGGCGCCGATCCCGGCTTCGGTTTGGGCTCGCGCTTGTTCAGTGGGCGATGCCCGGGGTTGCCTTGAAGCAACTTCAATGCGGTGGGTTTTGGTGTTCGTCCCGCCATAACATCGATTTCCTTTCATTTCGCGGTCGTGTGCGCGATGCTGCCCAACCGGTTTCTGCGTTTCGATCCACAACCTAAACACCCCCCATCCGGGTGGGTTTGCAGTTACCCGTTCCCGTCAACCGATTCAACGAGCGTCAAGATCGCTGCCTGGATGTGCTCAGGCAGGTCAGGCCATGCCTCGATGATCAGGGTCAGATTGGGATCGATTGTCTTGGGATTAGGTAAGCCAGACGGTAAGGTCGATGTGCCCGGCCCATAAGTGCTTACGGTTTTAGCTACTTGCGATTGGCCGTCATCAGCCTTCCAAGCTGAATGTTGACGGTTCGAGTCCGTTCGCCCGCTGTTTCGCACCCTGTTACTTTGTGCCGCATACCGGCATTAATTATCGCAGTATCAGAGACTTGCGCTTCGTCGGTGTTGTGTTGTCCCCCTGTCTCGCTTTCGCACGCTGTTACCCCTTCACCCGTGAATTGCGCCCAGCGCGCTCGCAAATGCGCTGTCGTTTTGTTGCCCCCGATTCCGTTCCATTTTTCCCAGGTTCGGCGTCGTATGTCCCGGTGGCCGCCGCCGCAGTGGAAGTAGTCGTCGGAATCGCCCGTAGACTCTCAATCGCCTTTGCCGTGTCGGTCAGTCCCAAGACCGTGTAGTGCTCTTGCGTCGTACGATAGTCGGCGTGCCTGGGACGCAAACCATTATCTCGGCGACGATCCACAACAACGGTGCGACCACGGCTGAGAACGTCGAAGTGCGCTTCGGGGATTTCGACGACCACATTGCGACCGAGATCATCCCAGCGATCTTGCCCGGAGGTTCGGAAACCGTATCCCCTCCCCCACGTACGTGGACTGAAGCTAGCTTTAGGCTAATCACGGTTACGGTTGACCCGAATAACGCCATCACCGAATCCGATGAGACCAACAACAGCGGAGCCAAGGTGTACCAGGTGGGAGAGCCCGGAGACCCGGAGCCCAACATCGTGGTCTCAGGCAGCGCTTCGGCAGGCTTCTGCGATGGTACCACCACTGGCTATGTCTACGGCCAGGCCGTTTACGACTTCCTGATAGACGGGAAACACAGCTATCAGTATCCGGTGAAGGGCGGCTCGGTGTTGGTCAGTGTGATCTACGAGGGTGGGACCTTCCACTCACAAACGGTGACGACGAATACACAGGGCTCGTTTGCGGTCTCCTTCCCCGTGCCGGGCGAGGCAGGTGATGAGTTCAGCGTTGAGATATCTGTCACCGACGGCACGCCTTCGGGAGATTGGTTGCGGACGATCGACGTCACCGAATGCACCGATCTCTGGGTTCACTCGGCCGACATCGTCTTCAGCAATGGCGAACCAGATCCCTTGGATACGGTGACCATCACGGCAACGATCCACGCCAGCCTCGACAACCCCGCAACCGTGTTCGATGTTCCCGTGACCTTCTGGGAGCATCCTCCAGCTTCGGGCAAGACTCAGATTGGCTCTACGCAGACAATCACCGAGCTCGCGCCCCGGTGCGGCGGGGCGAGGTTGTGCCGCCGCAGTTCGTTGCTCGCCATCGCATCTGGGAGTAAGCTCTCCATGTGATTCTACTGATCGACAACTACGATTCGTTCACCTACAACCTGGTCCAACTTGTTGGCGAACTTGGACAACAGCGCGAGATCAGGGTTGTGCGGAACGATACTCATAGCGCCGAGGAGTTAACATCCTGGCATCCGAGCCACGTCATCATCTCACCGGGGCCCGGGACGCCGGACGAAGCGGGCGTCAGTATCGAGGTGGTCAAGCGGTTCGGACGGTCCACACCGATCCTCGGTGTTTGCCTGGGACATCAGAGTATTGCTCGCGCGTTCGGCGGCGAAATCGTGCGGGCCGACAGGCTCATGCATGGCAAGACCAGCCGGATTCATCACGATGGCGGCGGCGTTTATCGGGGGCTATCCAACCCCTTCACAGCGACTCGCTATCATTCCCTTGTGGTTGACCGATCCACGATCGTCCCGGAGCTGGTGGCAACCGCGCAAACCGATCATGGTGAGCTGATGGGTATAAGACACCGGACGTTGCCCATCGAAGGCGTACAGTTTCATCCGGAGAGTTTCATGACCGAGAACGGACACAAGCTGCTCGACAACTTCCTTCAATCTCGCCATGCAGAAAGAGGTGCCAGAGAAGTACTTGAGAACCCTGTCACGATACCGGGAAAACCTTGCTGACACCTCTCCTACTGCTCGCTGGTGAATAGCGCCTGGAACTGCGTGAAGTCGTCCATGTCCACGTCGTTGTCGGAGTCGAGGTCCGCCGATTCGAATTGCTGCGGGCCGCAACCGCCGGGAGGGGTGGTCTCGTTCGGACCGGCCAGGCAGGGGGCTAACAAGCTGAAATCGTCCAGATCTACGTCGCCGTCAACGTCCAAATCACCGGGCGAAAACGCACCTTCGTAGAGACGTATCTTGCCGTCGCCACTTCCGACCAGGGCATCCAGGAAACCGTCGCCGGTCCAATCGCACACGGAAGGCCGAGAGCGCGGCAAGTCCGGAAGGTCGATGGGCACGCCGTCTGACAGTGCCAACGAGTACGGGGCGAATTCAGGGGCTTGATCAGTGGCGCTGTTGCTGTAGAACAGCAGTTGCCCCTCGCGATCGCCCATAAGCAGGTCCTTCTTGCCGTCATCGTCCATATCGCAAACAGCGGGACTGGATCGCGTGGACGGTACAGACAGCGGTTCGCCATCGTCCATCATCGCGAACTGTGTGCGGCGGAAGTCGGGCTCGGTGTCGGTGCCGTCGTTGAGGTAGACATAGACCAGGGCGTCAACCGAACCGACGATCAGATCTTTCTTGCCGTCGCTATTCCAGTCAGCAACAGTCGGGGTAGCGCGATAGTAGACGTCTATATCCACTTTTGATTCGGCCTCGCCGACTTGGAGTAACGTGCCGGTGTCGAAGGATGGGGCGTCATCGGTTCCGATGTTCAGGAAGAGCTGCACGGTTCCGTCGGCCCGGCCGACCAATAGGTCCTTGCGGCCATCCGCATCCCAATAGACGACCCGCGGAAACGCACCCAGACACCCCTGTCCGGGGACGGTAAGGTCGCCGCCGTTTGACTGAGCATAGAAGTAGTCGTCGAACTCAGGGGCGGAGGATGTCCCGATGTTAAGGTAGATCCGCACTTTTCCCGGATTTTCATCGCCACCCTCGCCGACGACCAAGTCCTTGAGGCTGTCACCATCCCACAGCACGAACGACGGAACGGAGTATCCCGGAACAACGATCTCACTACCGCCCGCCAGCACGAACACCTCGGGGGCGAAGAACAGATCGCCGGACGAACTACGCATCGGCTCCGAACGGGCCTCATCATCACCCGCTGCCACCATGTTTGCGTAGACCGGGGACGCCAAACAGATCCAACAAAGCACAATCCCAAACAACAATTGCGCCGGGAAGCGCAGCAGCATTGAAGAAGGTGTTAGGATGATTGTCGCAGCCCCCCTCACTATGCGAGAAAACTAGAGCAAGCGCTTTCCAATCGTAGCGCTCAATCGTTCGTGTCGTCCGTGCGTTCCTCAAGTCAGACCGCCACGTTTGGGCTAATTATGCCATAGCGTGACACCGTGCCCCTACGAACTTAGCAGCAGAGATCATCTTAGCCTCTCACTCGGACCGATTCAAGATGAACTCGTGGATTCGGTCATTCGGACCTTCCGGCCTCAATCTCCGACCGATGGCAACGCCAATAGAACCCAACGGGGGGGCAATATCGGACACCAGGGCACTACACTCCTTGCCTACCTTGCAGCTTGATCTCCTCATTGAACGTGACGATGAACCCACAAAGAGGGAAGTGCGCTCGATTTCGACAACTCAGACGCCGGCACGCACGATATCCTGCGACCGGCCCCCAGGCCGCTGCTGCGCTGGGTCGACGGGAATCGGTGAGATCGTAACCCCGAACCGAGACGCCAAGCGTCACACCGGGGCCATGGAGCGATGGAGAATGGGTGGCTCGTCCACGGAGAGCGCTGGATGACAGCACAATCAGCATCGAAGCGGCCCGGCGCAGTAGCGCAGTGGCCGCGCGCCGGTGACGCAAGCGCCGAGCCTGCATTGCTGATGCTCCGTTTGGGACGTTACACCGGTTTCCTGGTAATCGCCTGGACTATCCTCGCAGGCGCTTCCTTGGCGTGGAATCTGAGAGAACAGGGCGAGGCTACGCTCGAAGCAGTCAGAATCCAGGCTCGAACCGGGTTCGAGAAGGACGTCCTCTATCGCCGGTGGAATGCCATGCATGGCGGCGTGTACGTTCCGGTGACGGAAACGACCCCCGCAGACCCGCACCTGCAAGTTTCGGAACGGGACATCGAGACGCCAGATGGGCGGGTCTTGAGGAGAGTCAACCCGGCATTGATGACACGCCAGGTGCATGAACTGGGCGTAGAGAAGTCGGGAGTCCAAGGCCACCTAACCAGTCTCACTCCGATTCGTCCCGACAACGCCGCCGACCCATGGGAGACCTTCGCGCTGAACGCCTTCAAAAACGGCGCATCGGAATGCAGCTCGGTCGAGATGTTTCGCGGCGAGGAGCACATGCGCCTGATGCGCCCTCTTTCCGCCGGGAAGGGCTGCCTCAAGTGTCATGCAGCGGAGGGGTACGCAGAGGGTGACATCCGCGGCGGAATCAGCGTGTCCGTCCCCATGGCACAATACTGGGCGAGTGGGCGTGCGGCGATGGTCTCAACAACTGTGTGGCACGGGGTTCTTTGGTTGCTCGTGTCAGGAGGGATCGGTCTGTCACACAGATACCTGCGAACGACCATCCTTCAGCAGATGCGCTCGGAGAGACTCCAACGTACACTGATAGAGACGTCGCCGGATCACATCTTCGTTCTGGACCGGGACATGACTGTCCAGACGGTGAACCGCCTGTACCCCGGTCAGAGCATAGAGAATGTTGTCGGGCGTTCCGTATTGTCCTTCTTGGGTGCCGAGGACCGGAATCGTCTGAGCGCGTCGTTTGACCGGGCGCTTGATACACGAGAGCTGCAGACCACGGAGACGACCTTACGTCTCCCGGACGGCGAACATATCGTCCTCAATCGCCTGAACCCACTTCACGAAGGCGAGAGGGAGAGAGCCGTCGTGCTCATCTCGTCGGACATCACAGCGCGCAAGCGGGCAGAGGAGGACATAGTCCGCCACGTGGCGGAACTTGAGCAACAGGCAGCCGAACTTCGCAAGAGCCGCCACATCGCCATGAACATGCTGGAGGACGCTCAGCGGGCCAAGGAAGGCGTGGAACGCCTGAACGAACGCCTGAACGCGACCGCCGCCGGGATCAAGGAGCTGATGGAAACGGCGATGGAGGAGGGCGACCTCACCGCAAGGTTCGACAACCAGTCGCTCCTTAAGTGTTGGGAGGTGGAGCAGTGCGAGCAGGAGTCATGCCAGGCTTATGGTCGCCGGGACACCCTAAGGTGTTGGGAAATCGCCGGCACCTCCTGCAGGGGCGAGGTTCAAGGCATGCTGGCCGAGAAGCTGGGGGATTGCAGGAAGTGCCAGGTTTTCCGGAACGCTCGCGCGGATCCCATCATGGATCTCGGTGAATCTTTCAACCAGATGATTGCCATTCTGCAGGATCGACAGGAGGAGTTGAAGGTGGCGTTGCGCAACTCCGAAGTTGCCCGAAACTCGGCTGAGCATGCGCGGGAGGCGCTGGCCAGGAGTGATCAGGAGTTCATGGACAGCTTCTATGCCTCGGCGGATGCCACTTTGTTGATCGATGGCGAGACCTTCGTTGACTGCAACGAGAAAACGGTCGAGATGCTTCGGGCTTCGAACAAGGAGGAAGTGCTGTCCACCCACCCATCCGAGCTCTCTCCGGAGACCCAGCCGGACGGTCGTTTGTCCTTCGAGAAGGCCAACGAGATGATTGCCACCGCCTTCGATCGAGGCTCCAACCGATTCGAGTGGGACCATCGTCGCTTTGACGGCGAGGTGTTTCCGGTTGAAGTGACCTTGACACCGGTTTCCCTCTTCGGCAAGCAGATGCTTCACTGCATGTGGAAGGACATCAGTGAACTGGTCGAGGCTCGCGCCACCGCCGAGCAGGCGGGGGAGGAACTACGGAAACTGTCAGCCGCGGTCGAGCAAAGTCCTGCCACGGTTGTTATCACCGATACCGACGGTACGATCGAGTACGTCAATCCCAGATTCACCGAGACCACGGGTTATACACCGGAGGAGGCCATCGGCCAGAATCCGCGCATCCTGAAATCCGGCGACAAGTCGTCGGCTGATTATCGAGAGATGTGGGAAACACTGCTCGCCGGTCAGATATGGCGGGGAGAATTTCGAAACAGGAAAAAGAGCGGAGAGCTGTATTGGGAAGCCGCCTCGATCTCGCCGCTTCGAAATGCGAAGGGTGATACCACTCACTTCCTGGGTGTCAAAGAGGACATCACCGAGCAAAAGCGGGTCGAGGAGGAGTTGCGCAAGAGCAACGCCGTAATGGTCAACGCCCTGGCGGGCGAGAAACGCATCGCGATGGAGTTGGAGGCGGCCATGCAGCAGTTCCAAGCCGCCAGGCAGGACGCCGAGAAGGCTAGTCAATCGAAGAGCGAGTTTCTCGCGAACATGAGCCACGAAATCCGGACACCTATGACCGCTATCCTGGGTTACTCCCAGACTCTCCTTGAAGACGGTGATATTTCCGTGGCACCACGGGATCGCGTGGCGGCCATCCACACGATTTGCCGCAACGGTGACCACCTGCTCCAGATCATCAACGACATCCTGGACATCTCCAAGATCGAAGCCGGCAAGCTCGAAATCGAACGCATAGGCTGTTCACCGGTCCAGTTAGTCGCCGATGTAAAATCGCTCATGCAGGTCCGTGCCGACGCCAAGAACCTGCCCCTCAATATCGAGTACATCGGGGGCGTGCCGGAGACCATCCAGAGCGACCCGACACGACTCAAGCAAATCCTGGTCAACCTGATCGGCAACGCCATCAAATTTACCGAGACAGGCGGAGTTCGGCTGGTGACACGCTTCGTGAATACCGACCCGATCGGTGGAACGGAGGCAGCCGAACCGATGATACAATTCGACATTGTCGACTCGGGCATCGGCATGACCGAACAGCAGGTAGGCGAGCTCTTCCATGCCTTCACCCAGGCGGACACCTCGACCACTCGCAAGTTCGGCGGAACCGGACTGGGACTCAGCATCACCAAGCGACTAGCCGAGATGCTCGGCGGCGATGTCACGGTCTACAGCAAGCCTGGCGAGGGCAGCACGTTCCGCCTCAGGGTCACCACCGGTTCGCTCGACGGTGTGAAGATGCTGGACGATCCGGCAACAGCCGCCATCGTGCAATCTGAAACTACCGCGTCGACCAATCCAGACGCCGACGAGCTCGACTGCAGCGTTTTGCTGGCTGAGGATGGCCCGGATAACCAGCGGCTCATTACGTACGTGCTCAAAAAAGCCGGTGCCGAAGTCACCGTTGTCGAGAGCGGCAAGCTTGCGATGGAGGCTGCACTAACCGCACGCGACAAAGGCAGTCCATTCGACGTAATCCTGATGGACATGCAGATGCCGATCATGGATGGCTACGAAGCTACAGGTCAACTTCGCCAGAAGGGCTACGCCGGCCCGATCATCGCCCTGACCGCCCACGCAATGGCCGACGACCGCCAGAAGTGCCTAGACGCGGGATGCGACGACTACGCCCCCAAACCAATCAACCGAGAGGAACTCATCGAGACTATCCGTCAACACCTGAGCACGACGATTGCTGTGCGGTGAGAAGAAGGTGTCAGGGCGGTTTCTTCGCATCGCGGGAGTCGGCTGGCATCTCGGTGTGTGGCTGGCTCTCAGCAAGACGTGAGGGGGCTGACGCTCCGGTGGATCTCCCGCCTCACAGGTAGAGCCGTGGACCACCCGGCCGAGCCTGACCATGGCATCCCGCACAGCTGTGGTCCACCCTTGGAGGGGATCGGGCACGCCGCACCTTGCCACGAAAGATAGCCACGCCAGGACCGGAAGGTGTGACCGGATTATCCCTCACATTCGTCGGGCGGCGGCGATACAATGCGGCCTTTCGATAGTCAGGTTCCTTAGTAGTCAAGAGGAGTCGAACGGCTGTGATATCCTACAAGCAATCCGGTGTGGACGTCGGTGCCAATACGCGATGGGTGGCGGCTATTCAGTCGGCGATGAAGAGCACGTACGGGCCTCGGGTCTGTGCTGACCGCCACGGTGGCTTTGCCGGTCTGTTCCGTCTGGACTACGACGAGCAGCTTTTCCGGCGCAACTACAGAAAACCGGTGCTGGTGGCCTGCACGGACGGCGTAGGTACCAAGGTCTTGATTGCGATCAAGATGAAGAAGCTGTCGACAATCGGGATCGATCTGGTGGCGATGAATGTGAACGACCTGATAACCGTTGGGGCTGAGCCGCTGCTGTTTCTTGACTACCTGGGTGTCAATAAGCTGGACCCCGCTAACTTGCAGGATGTGATCGAGGGAGTTGCTGCCGGGTGCCGAGAGGCGGGCTGTGCTCTGCTGGGCGGTGAGACGGCTGAGATGCCGGATGTCTACAAATCGGGCGATCTGGACCTGGCGGGTTTTTCGATTGGAGTTGTCGAGCATGGCAAGGCTATCGACGGATCACGCGTCGGTGCGGGCGACGTTCTGATAGGCCTGCCTTCCTGTGGTGTGCACTCCAACGGGTATACGCTGGTCCGGAAGCTGATCTCGAAGGGGCGCTGCAAGCTCGATAGAGTCTACGATGAGTTGGGGGAGACGCTGGGTGAAGCCCTGCTTGCACCGACTAGAATCTATGTCAGCGCCGTGCGCGAGGTCTTGCGCTCCTACACGACCAAGCGGGTGATTACGGGGATGGCTCACATCACCGGCGGCGGTCTGCGGGAGAACATCGCCCGTGTATTGCCCAAGGACTGTGATGCGGTGTTGAAGCGGTCGGCATGGAAGCCCCAGCCGATCTTCGACTTCCTGCGACGGTTGGGTGTCACGCGGGCTGAGATGTACAAGGTCTTCAACATGGGGATAGGCTATGTGATGATCATCAGGCCGCGGTTTGTCTCGGGCGTGCTGGCGGCGTTGGAGCGAGCGGGAGAAAGCCCGATTCAACTCGGCATCGTAACACGCGGGGCGCAGAAGGTAGTTCTTCGGTAAATCGTGTCGATGCGCGGGAATTGGCGGTGCCTCCGTGATATAATGTCATGTGATGGTCGTTGTGGGTGTGCTGATCTGGGGGTTTTAGAGATGATCAGAATATCTGGGAGTAGTGGACGGGCCAGTTTTGCTCTATCGTTGTTTCTGGCGGTGGTTGTGGTGGTGGGGGGGGGGAACGTTGCCCTGTGTGATCAGCCAGCACCTGATTCAGGGCCGGTCGAGCGAAGGTACGACACTTCTGATGAGCAGACGCCGCAGCCCGATGAAAACGCCGACGGGGATTCAGATGCGGACCAGGCGGCTCCTGGTTTGAGCGGAGAATCCGATGATGTGGAGATTCCGTCAGCCGTCGTCATTGGCGTTACCGGTGAAGCCGAGTGGGCGCCGGCGGGCGTTTCGGTGTTGGAAGACGAGGGCTGGGCGTCGATCGAGCTTGACCAGACGCTGTCTCCGGGTACACAGATTCGCACGGGCTTTCGTTCGCAAGTCAATCTCAGGTTTGGCCAAGCCACATTCGTCAGCATTCGCAGCGCGAGCTTCGCCGGGATCGCTGAGTTCTACCTCACCGAGACTTCGGAGACCGTGCGGATCGAGCTGGGATACGGCACGGTCAGGGGCGGGTCGACGGAGGGCGAGGTCCGCAGCGACGTGGTGGTGGATTCTCCACAGGCGACGCTGGCCAAGCGAGGTACCGACGGCTGGCAGGTGACTGTGGAGGCTGGTACGGGCAGATTCCACATCTCGTTGGCACGTCATGGTTTGATCGAAGCGATCAGGAAGTTGACAGGTGACCGCTCTCGGTCGAAGCTCGTAAGACCCGGCGAGTATGCCACGGTGGACAACATAGCCAACCTGTGGATCGACCAAGCTATCTTCGATCGTAACGTGAGCTTCTGTGTGGTCGAGGCTCTGACGACCGCTGACTCAGGATTCGCAGCCGACAACACCGATGGTCTCGGCGTGGTTGTCCCCGGCGCCGGAAACGCGACAGCCGATTTGACCGGTCGAACCGACTCTGAATGGACGATGGCCCAGATCGCCGCCAATTTCCCAACGGTCCAATCTCCGCAGGCGTCGGGCCAGCCCCAACCGCCATCGACAGTGGTCTTTTTGCCTATCCGACGTGCGGAAGGAAACTTCGGCACTCCAGAAGCGTACCGTGAGCGAACCGTGATTCGTACGCAGATGCGTCGGCGTCCCTGATCTTCTTCTTGCCCTGACCCGGGCGTCCGACATGCTCGCGTTTTGGCGCGAAAAACGCAGCACATCGAGCGACCGGTCAGTCGTCCCAGTCGATATCCAGGTCGATATCGCCGGTGATATCGAGAGCAAAACCAGGTATATCGACCAGAACACGATCTTCCGTGACAGAAACAAAGACCCCGGGAAGATCGACGAAAACACTCTCGTCATCGACGTCCACACTAAGCCCGGGCATGTTAAACACGCCGGAGCAACTGGAAAACAACATCCCGCCGACAATGACGGCTGGCATGGCGCTCGCTATCAGCCGCGCATAGGTTTTTGAGGTCATCGGGTTCACTCCCGTAAGGGTGCCGCGCAGGTTGTCAGCCGGCGAAGATCACGCGTCCTTGACGGCTGCAACGTGTGGCCTGCCTGTCGCACTACCTGTGAACGATAAGCGGCTGTAGCCGACGTTCGCTGTGGTAATCGTACGCTGGGACGAAGTGTCCAGGGAACTCCCGGGCACTTCATCTGTGCTGTTTCGAGGTCGCGAACACACCTTACGGTTGAATCGAGGTTTCTCTAGAGCAAGCTCTAGTTCTGTGTAGCAATCGAACGGTGTTTCTCTACAGAACGGTGTAGGAAACCGACCACTATACATATACAAAAACCGAGAATGTGCTAATCTTCCTCGACAAAACGGAGTGAACATTCGGCTGCATAGTGCGTTCCGCCGGAGGGTTTTACCGCCAACGAGGCAAACTGCAATTCGCGCGTGATAAGCGCGAGCTCAGCAGCGGCGTTGGCCGGTGTGAACGGCAGCAGCCCGGGGCCTGGGGGGTTGGAGTCAAGCGTAAGTTGCACATCCATGATTGTCTCGCCGCGCAAAATGCGCAGCTTGGGTCCGGGATGTTCCCTGCTGTTCAACAAGCGCTTGCGAAGATCGGCATTGGGTTTTTCGAGGCTGAGGATTCGCCCGTCCACGCCGATGATGATGTCCCCAACATCTAGCTGGCCGTCCGACGCCGTACCGGGGTATACCCTGGCGACCGCGACGGCGCCTGGTTCTTGCCGTGCACGCATGCCAATGCCGAACCGGCGAGCCCGCTGTCTGGGGGAAGGCCTCCGCGGTTGCCACCACGTAGGATCAAGGAGCGACGGTGAACCGTTCTGGAAGGCAACCAGCCATCGTTGGATGACCCCCGACGCCAGCGCGGGCTGGCAGACCAGAAACGAATCGCTCCGCGCGGAGCGATTGTAGGTCTGTCGAACGTCTTCTACGGCGCTCAACCTGGGGATCAGATTATTCTCGGACTGGATGATACGCTTGAGGTGCCCGGGGCTTAGCGCGAATACAAACCAGTCATCGATTGCCGCAAAGCAGAGGCTTGATTCTCCGAGAAGTTTCACGAATGGGAAACGCGACTGTTCCGCGTATTGGGCAAGCGGGATTCGGACAATCGGTCGACCCATGTAGGTCAGGTGTTGGGCTTCCGGCACAGGGTCAGACTTGCCGGTGTCAATCATTCTGAGTACACGGAACGCTTTTCTCGCAATACGCTCCATTTCACTCAGCAGGGCTTGGGGCCTGTCACATTGAACCAGAACGGCGAGTTGCACTCCGCCGCGGCTCCGCAGGTTCTGTTCCCAGGCGATAACCACGTCGGGGCCGACCTCGGAGAACATTCCGGATTCCACCAGTTCGGGATCGGCAAGCCCCTTGAACAGAGGAAGATAGCGGCTGGCTGACCCCCCCAACGCGCTTTGGGCGATGAGTTCATAGACGCGGTTGAAATCGATGGTCGTCGCATAGGCAACCAGCGTGGTCCTGGGCAGCGCCAGCACCTTGTCAATTGTGCTGGTGTTGAGCCTGGTTCTCAGGCGTGGCGTGCGAAGGATGCCGCGGACTGCCAGATCGACGCGATCCTGGCGTTCGTACATGCCGGCGGCTGCGCACGTGAAGTCCGGACCGAACAATGGAGGCTTTCGCACGTCGGGGTCTGGTGTCTTGTCCGCTGTGAAATATGCGAACGCCAAGTGTCCTGGAGGCAGATGGGCGGTCAGCGACTTGAAGTGCTGCGAATCCCGAAGGGCGGTTTCCTCGACGCCCGCCATCAGTTCGATGATGCCGTTCAGAAGCGGGTTGTCAGTTTTGCGTTGTCCAATTGCGGCGATGTCATCGCGAATGCAGGCGATGATGTTATCCGGTGTCACATATAGACGGGCACGCCCGGTCTCTTCGGTGTCTGTTCGTTCGCTATTGGGAAACCACCGTTCGATGAGGTTCTCGTCCGCCAGACGCACGAACCAGACAGCGTCAGCCAGGTTTGCGTTCGAGCCGACGGCAAGACCAACCTCCGCCGTCGCCAAGTCCGGAGCCATTGTGGCGCCGGTCGGTCCCAGAGTTGCCGCCATGCCAGACATTAAGTCGGCGTGTCCGACCGCCGGCCAAGAACCCGCCGGAGAAAACAGCCCGCGAACACGCGTCCTGCGAACTACGTCGTCGACCTTGCCGAACCGGCGCATCTGGACAAACAACCCGGCGCTTTGCGGGACGAATCCGGCGAAGGTCACCTCTCGGTGTCTGGTTGGTCTTATTTGAGCTTGGAGCGTGGAAGCGTGAACGAGGATCGACAGGACGCACAGCACAGCAAGCAACGTGCGTCCGATATTGTTCAAGGAAAAAGGCAGTCGCATGACACGTGTCATCCGGATTGTGGAATGCTCCGAACCCGAAAGATCGGTCTTACACGTCTTCTACGTCATCATCTGTCGGTGGCGGCGTCTCGATAGGTGTGACGGAACGTGCCGGTTCCGTGCCAGAGGAAGGCTCGGTTTCAGTGTCTGGCTTCATGGCTTCGTTGCAATAGTCAATGAGCTGCAAGATCGTCATGTCAAACGCTTCTGATCTCTCGTCTCCTTCCGCGGAAGCTGCCAGGGTATGTTCCTGTCCCTCGACAAGCCAGCGCTCAAGACGTTCGTCAGCCGGGTCGAACATGTCCTTGTCCGGCGATGGGGGAAGCGCGCTTGCGTCGACAACTACCATGGGCGTCGGAACAACATGCTTGTGACCCGCCACCTTGGTGTCGGTTCGGCTGAAGACTCCCAGGAAACCGAACGCCACGACGGCCGCGGCGGCCAGCGGGCCTCCAATATAGATCGCTCGACGAAGCCGGCGGAACCTCCCTGATCCGGATTGTTCGACGCAGGCCAGCAAACGGTCAGTGAACTCCTCGTCCAGGCAGTCCACCTCTTGATCGGAGGAGACGATATGTCCGGTAACTTCCATAAGAGCGAGCGCTTGTCGACACTTCGAGCAACCCAGCAGATGAGTTCCAAGCTCGCTCTTGAGGGCCGAGGACAACTCGCCGTCGAGGTACTGGTCAAAGAGCTGTTGTGCGTGTTCGCAGCGCATTTGAGGTTATCCAAATCAGCTGGCGGAAATCATCGGATTCGTCCGATCCCGCGTTCCCGATCATTGTACCCGCATCACCCGGCAAGATTGCGGAATTCCGTTAGGTCTTGCTGGGCAACTACAGGCTCAAGCATCGACCTCAACTGAGTCCGGGCACGATGCAAATGGCTCTTAACCGTTGCCACCGGCAAGCCCAACACCTGAGCGATTCCGTTACAGCTCTCACCGTGGCGGTAGAACAGAAGCACCGTCGCACGCTGTGGCGTGCTGAGACGGTCCACCGCTGACCAGACCAGGTTCTTCAGCTTGCCCACTTCTTCGGACTCGAGCGAAACGGTGGGCGCGTCCGGAACCGATAATGGTAGCGTCGTGAAATCAAGCTCTCCAGTCATCGGACGTTTGCGACGCAACCAGTTCAAGCAGACCCGGTATCCGATTGTAAACAGCCACGTGCTGAACCGGTACTTCGCCGAGAATGAGTCCAGCGACGAAAAGGCCCGCAAGAAGGCGTCCTGACAGATTTCCTCTGCGTCGTGATGGTTGTGGATCATTCGCCTGATGAAAGCGTACAAGCGGTCCTTGTGCAGGTCGATCAGTTCGCGCATGGCACAACCGTCTCCCTGGCGGATGCGGTCGATCAGCAAGCCCTCGTGGTGCCGATCCGATTTCCCAGATCCTTCGCTCACGGCGTTCCTCCCCGCTAACCGCGGTGCCAAACCATTATAACCGATTTCACCGCGGTGCGTTGCGACAATCCACTACTCTTGTAGAATCGGCTCCGCGGTCGGGTCCGTCAAGCTCACTCATGATATTATGTTCCAGTAGCACTGTAGACTGCGATGCAATGGCCAAGAAACCTGACGCTGACAACTCGGTTTGCCGGAATCGCAAAGCCACCTTCCAGTTCGCGATTCTCGAGAAGCTCGAGTGCGGAATCGTGTTGCACGGGGCTGAGGTGAAGAGCCTGCGGGCTGGCAACGTGTCACTGAACGAAGCCTACGCCCGGATCGACGGGAACGAGCTGTACCTTATCGGGTTTCACATCGGGCAGTACGCCTTCGACACTTCGCCTGACCGCGAATCCCGGCGGCGTCTCAAGCTGTTGGCCCACTCTAGGGAGATCCACAAGCTCCGGGTGAAGGTCGAGCAGAAGGGTCTCACGCTAGTGCCGTTACGGGTGTATTTCAACTCCAGGGGAATCGCCAAGGTCGAGGTGGCTGTCGCACGAGGTAAGAGCGCCGGCGATAAAAGGCAGGGCATGAAGGACCGCGAGCACAAAAGAGAAATGGACCGCTACGCACGCCGGCGGCGCTGATCCGGGAGAAAATGTGTCGGGAACGTTTCTTGAGGTGTCGTAAGCCGCGTTGGCATGTTTCAGGCGTAGAACGAAGGCGGCACATCGTTCTTGGAAGAGGCGATGATCAGTCGGCAGCGCCGGGTTCCCGCACCTGGATCGGCCTTCCAATCAGCAGGTTGAAAGAACCTGCGGCGATTCGCTTGAAATCGAGCACGATAAGATACAGGGCAGGTACGGCGATGAGGGTCAGCCCGGTAGCAAAAAGCAGACCCGCGGATATGGAGATGCCCATAGGGATAAGAAACTTCGCTTGAAAAGACGTCTCCATCAGCAGGGGGGCGAGCCCCAGAACGGTCGTTGCTGACGTAAGCAGGATCGGGCGAAGTCTACCTTTGGCGGCGTGAATGACCGCGTCGTATGCACCTGTACCCTGGGCGATTTTCTTGTTGATAAACGACACCAGGATCAGCGCGTCGTTGGCTACTATTCCGGTAAGGGCGACCAGACCGATCATGGACATCATGGTCAGTGGATAACCCATTGCGAAATGCCCGAGAACCGCCCCGATAAGCCCGAAGGGTACGGCGCCGATGATGATCATGGGTTGGATGTAGCTGCGGAACAGGCTCGCCAGAATCACGTAGATCAGCCCCAACGCGATGAGGAAGCTCGTTTTCAGCGAACCGAAGGCCTTTGAGGTCTCGAGCTTTCTACCCGCGAACTGCAGGTGCAATCCGGGGTATTCACGATGTAGCTGGTCGAAGTCGGCGCCGAGGGAAGCGACCACCTTCTCCGAGTTGGACACCTCTTCATCAACATCGGCGAAGACGGTGATGGTGCGGCGCTGGTCGGTGCGTCTGATCGTCGCGAAACCCGTACCCTCGCTGAGGCGCGCGACTTCGCTGAAGGGCACCATCGCCCCGGTCGGCGTCGCGACGTACATCGATTCGACATCGTAAACCGTGCGCCTTTGCTGCGGCGGATAGCGCACCATGATCTTGACGTCTTCGCGGTTGCGCTGAATCTTGCGGGCCTCGAAGCCGTAGAAGGCAGATCGCACCTGCCACGCCAACGACTCGGTTGTGAGCCCCAAGGTCCGCCCGGAATCGAATAGTTCAATTTGAAGCTCGCGCCGCCCCGCATCGAAATCATCCACGATGTCGTAAACACCCTCAAACCCGGCTAATCGGCGTTTGAAGTGTTCAGCCACGGCGGCCAACTCATCGAGATGCTGCCCGCTGATTTCGAGATGGATCGGGGCTCCACCCGGACCACCCTCGAGCGGAGTGTACTTCAGCCTCCTTGCTCCACGGATGTTTGCGGTCTTGTCTCGGAGTTCCTGAATGATCTGCATGCTGCTGCGCTCACGCTGCTCGGTCGGGCAAAGCTCGATGAAGAGCTGGGCGACATGAGACCTTCGCGACCCGCCAATCAGATCCGCGTCGAGTTGGGCCCCGACCAGAGCGTGTATTGATTGGTGCTCATCCAACTGCAAGGCCGCCCGTTCGATCAGCGAAACCGCCCGCCGGGTTTCTTCGATGGGCGCGCCGATTCCCATCTCGACTTTGGCGAGTATGGTCTCGGAGTCCATTTTCTGCATGAACACGAAGGGCACGTGCCCGCCGCCGACAAGTCCGGCGATGGCCATCATGGCCGCCATAAGGCAGGCGACGGTTACATACCGGTATCTTGTCGCCAGTCTCACGAAACGCTCATACCGGGTGATCAAGAAGCCCTTGACAAAACGCTCCTGGGCGAGACGGAAGCGATGTCCCAGGCCGTTTTCTGCGCTCGGGCGGGCATTATCGGGATGCGAACCGGGCGGGGTGACGGGCTTGATACCGTGTGCAAGGTGTGACGGGAGAATGGAAAACGCTTCGACCAGCGAAACGGTGAGCGCCACACAGACTACCAGCGGCAAGACGCCCATCCAGTCGCCGATTTGCCCCTCGATGTACATCAGTGGCAAAAAGGCCACAACGGTGGTGACGATCGCGCAGATCACCGGCCAGGTGACTTCCTCGGAGCCCTCGATGGCCGCCAGCTTGGGTTCGACGCCCTGCTCGACCTTCGAATAAACGTTCTCCGCGACGATGATGGCGTCGTCAACCAGCAAACCCAAGACGATGATCAGACCGAAGGCGGTCATCAGGTTCAGAGTCAGCCCGAGAGAGCTCATAAGGATAAGGGCTCCGCAGATCGCCAGGAGCAAGCCCATTATCACCCAAAGTGCCACCCGCCAGTGCAATAGCAGAAACAGCGTCAAGAAGACAAGCAGCCCTCCCCAGATGCCGTTTCGCTTGAGCAGATCCAGCCGTCCTTCGATAAAGCGAGCAAGGTCGCTGTGGGTTTGCAACCGGATTCCAGGAGGATACAGATCGTTGCGGGCGTTGTCGTAGACCTCCTGGATCTTGTCTCCGCCGGAGAGCTTGGCGATCAGTCGCTCCATGAAGGGTCTTTCGAGCCGACGTCCGAGCTTGCCGGCGACCAGGGCTTTGACCATGCCCGCGATCTCGATGGCGTCCTGTTCTGAGTTTTTGTACACAATTACGGTGGCAGCCGGTGATCCGTTGAACCGCCCTTCGAGGTCGGCGTCCTCGAAACCATCCACGATGGTGGCAACGTCCCGCAGGCGTACGACTCCGCCGCCCGGGTTGGTTGTGACAATGATGTCGTAAAGGTCCTCGCCCCAGTCTTTCTGCCCGAGCGTACGAACGGCTACATTGGCGTCGGAGGTCTTGATCTGCCCTGCGGGAAGGTCCATGTTGCTTCGGACGATCGCATCACCCACTTGGAGGAAGGAGACCCCATACTCGATGAGTTTGCCCGGTTTGACCTCAACGCTGATCTCGTCCTTGCGCACTCCGCTCAATTCGACGTCCGTGACTTCCGGCAGCGCCAGTATGTCGTCGCGCAACCGGTCGCCGAGCAGCTTGAGCGTCCGATCGTCACCGACGCCGTAGAGTGACACATCTATGACGGGCCATCGTGGGTCGAGCTTGAAAACTTGGGTTTCAAGTGCCTCTTCCGGGAAGTCGTCCTGAGGGATGGAATCTACGGCGGCTTTAACGTCGTCAACAGCCTGGTCGATTTCGTCGAAACCGCTGCGCATCTCCGCCGTTATCGTGCTCCGGCCTTCCGTGATAAGCGACTCTATCTTTTCGATGCCGTCGATGCTCTTGATGGCTTCTTCAATTTTGAGCGTGATGCCCTTTTCCACCTCGGAAGGCGAAGCACCGGGATAGGGCGTCATTATCACGATCCGATTCGGTGCGAACTCCGGAAACATCTCTCGCGTCAATGTCAGACCGGTAGCCACTCCGCCAACGAGCAGCGCCATCATGGCGATGTTGACCAGTACCGGGTTGTGAACGCTGAAACGAGGCAGGGAAGTCACGGTTGGGACTCCGCATCAAGCTCGCCGGGGGGAATCTCGGGCTCATCCGTTGATCCGCTCGACGCATCGACGCGAACGCGTGCCCCTTCCGTGAGCGAGTCCAGATGAGATAGGATGACCTGATCCCCGCCGGCAAGGTCGCCATCGACCATCGCTTGATCGAAGATGAACCGCTTGATCGTGATCTTGCGGACTTCGGCGGCGCCGCCCGTAGCGACAAGGACACGCCCCCTGCGGATTGCCCCGCGCGGCACCAACAACGCGCCGTAATGTGCCGGCCCGTCGACAGTCGCGCGAACGAAGGCGCCGGGAACAAGCGGATTGTCCTGCCCGGTGTTGTCCACCTCGGCGTAAACGGTGAAGGTGCGGGTCTGCTGGTCGGCAACCGGAGACACCCTGGCAACGCGCCCGCTCCACGAGAAACCGGCAAGGCTCTGCAATTCGATTCGACAGGGCGATCCCACTCCCGTCAAACCTCGTACCGACACGGGAAGCCGGATCGGCACTTCGACGTGGGATGAGTCTATCATGGTCAGCACTGCGATTCCGGGGCCCACACTATCGCCGACGTCTACTTTGAGTTCGTCGATCGTGCCGGAGAAGGGGGCTCTTATCGTGCATCGTTCGACGTTGAGCCTGGCGATGGCGGCGGCGGCTTCGTTTGCACGCTTTGAGGCGGCTGCTTGCTCTTTGCGCGGTATGAGAACCGCAAGCTCCTTCTCGTAGTTCTGCAACAAGCGCCGTGCCTGCTGATAGGCAAGACGGACCAGGTCGAACTCGCGTTTGTGGGAGTGACCTTCCTCGAACAAGTCCGTCACTCTTGATTGCTCGTCGGAAGCGATCTGGACTTCCCGCAGGGCGGTTTGCTTGAGACGCTCGATGCTGGCCCGTTGGACGTCGATCTCATCCAGGCTGGCTTGGTCGGCGGCGGCCAGTGCCAGTGCACGCTCAAGTTCGTGAGCGTGCCGGCGATCATCCAGGCGGAGCAGGGGTTGCCCTTTATCCACCTTAGAGCCGGCTTCGATCTTGCCGATCCGTTCGAGCACCACGGCTGAGACCTCAGCCGCCAGCACCGCTCGACGGTCGGCGAGCACGGAACCGAAGCCCACGAAACGCTCGACGACCTCATCCGCTCGAATAGTGATCGAGTCGACCAACGGCGGTAGAGATTCGTCTTCTCGCTTTGGGGGGGATTCGCGCCAGGATAGTAGCAGACGTCCCAGACCAGCTCCACATCCGAGCACCAGGACAATCAGCACGACCGAAATGACAACCCTGCCTAGCTTCAGCAACAGTATGGCCCACCACGGTACACAGAGGCGAAGCGGTTCGCTTCAACAAAGGAGTAAGGCGGCGAACCGAACCAGCGCGGCGACAGTATCCTATTTCGTTTGGCCAGGCAATCCCTGACTTGAACCACTCCGTTATCTCAGGACCTGGATGGCGCAACAAAGAGGCCCGGCGGGGTGGACCGGGCCTTGGGGGACCGTCCGATGGGGGATCGGACGGTCGCGAAATCAGTTACACAAAAGAAAGCAAGTCTGCGAAGGGCTAACTCAGGCCACCTCAATTACATGTCGAGCACCGAGTTTACCATAATGCTCACGGATTGTGAAGCGCCCTGTGTCAGGAGAATCATTCGATGTTCGCGTGTTTGGTGATAAGAGCAACCTGATGACTTGAAAACGAGACATGAGTCCTAAGGGATAAACCTTCACTTTCCTTGACGGCCATCGGTTACCCCGGATGTCGAGCCCGCCCAATGTGCCCATGATGCGTGGATGACCGGCCAATAGCTCCAGCCGTGTGGGACACGGTGGCCTCCGACGAACAGTCCAAACTGAAGACGGATGGCATTCGGAGTGGAATCAACGTCTCTCCCATCTCCAGTAGGCGCCAGTCGCGTAACAGGAGATTTGGGATCGCCCGACGAAGGAGGGAGAATTCGGGCTCCACGCCGTTTCGGGATAAGGGGACTACCAGATACGTTTGAGGTGCTCCGGTCTTGCCTTCCGTTTTTCGCCCCAGGAAGGGACGGGGCGCGTGTCCTTTCAGACCGCGTCCTCCGCAGCGCCGAAAGATCGCCCCAAGGAGCTTGTCGCCTCACACGCAGGGTGCTTGTGCCATTCCGTCTGCGAAGCGTCGGTGCCATCGCTCCGTCCAGCGTCTGCGAGGCATCGACATCAACGTTGCCACGGGGTCTCGGGTTTGGGAGACGGATGGGTAGGACTCGTCGCTCGGTAGTCGCATCCCGGTCATTGCGAATTGACACCTGAAAGGCCTCCTCTATACTGCCCGACGGTGTCGCGGGCGGTTGTCGGAAAGGCGCGGAACCTTTGTGCCGACCTGTGCCTGGCGCTCACCCTACGGATTCAACTCCTCATGCTGATCTCTTATAGAGTCGGTTTGGGCATTACCGTGTGCTTCGTGTGTTCGGTGGCTAGTGGTCAGTTGGCACCGATCACCGACGAGGCCCAGCGTCCTTTGCTCCCCACCGGAATCAGTGAGCTGCCTGTTCTGCTTGACGGAGAATTGGCGTACATATTCTCCGACGAGGACGGTAGTGAGGCCTTGCATTTCGTCGGTAACTTCTCTTTGAAACTGGGAGACCGGGAAGGGCTTGCGCTCCATGCCCGTGAGGCTGTCATCTGGCTGACACATCGCGAGCTTACGGGGCGATCTTACAGACACTTCCAGGTGCTCCTGTGGGGAGACGGCGAGGTGATCGAGGTGGGGGGGACGGTTGCGTCGGGTCCGGCACTGTTCGTCACGCTCAACAGCTTCGGCAACGTCACCACCCGGGCAGACGACGTAACGGACCAGTCTTCTGCCGACACTTTGGTTTACCAACAGGGCAACAGGATTCGCCTGGCTCTTCTCGACGCAGCGGTCGAGGGCGCGAGCGAAGACGTTTCGCTGATGGTGTTCGATGCAACCGGCATGTCGACATCCGAGGGATTCAAACCTCGCCCGGTGATCAACTTCCGTTCTCGTGGCGACCTGAGGATGGATGATTTGGATGGCGGCCAGGTGTTGACTGTTACCGGCGGTGTGTATCTGTCGCGAGGAATGCCCGACAGCAACGACTACCTCGAGATTCGCGCGGACTGCGTCGTTGTACTTATTCCAGCCCGGCGAGGTGTTGGCGGAATCGACGGTGGCGAAAGAGAGCCGGACGGTACGAAAGGTGCCCAAACGCCAAATGCGGCGGACACGCCCGAGACCCGCTCTGCCGGAGTAGACGGCGCTACTATGAAACCCAAGGCACTGCCCTTCGCCGGAGCGCGTCCGAGGCAACGTTTGGCTGCTCCATTTGGCGAGGTTGAAGTCGAGGCGGTTTACCTTGAAGGTGACGTGATCTTGTCACAGGGCCCCAACGTGATTACGGCTTCTCGGCTTTACTACGACTTCGACGCCGACCGAGCTTTGATTCTCGATGCCATAGTCCGCACTACGGTCAAGGAGCGTGATCTGCCTCTGCATCTGCGGGCGAAGTCCATCAAGCAGCTATCTCTGCAACACTATACGGCTGAGGATGCGGTCCTGACCACGAGTGAGTTTCACACGCCTCACTATCACGTCGGAGCCCGCAAGATCGAGTTCATCAACCGTACTCCGTCGGAACCTTCCGGCAGGCAGGGCGCTATTCGGGCGGGGTCGTTTCGCGTCCAGCACGCGACGCTTAACATCGGTGGTATTCCGTCGCTTTATTGGCCTTCTCTTCGCGGGAACCTCGATGTCAGCGAGACGGCTATCAGAGGTTTGCGCACGGGGTACAGCGACGACTTCGGCTTCGAACTCGAGTCGGATTGGCATCTTCTCAGCTTGCTGGGATACGAGGTTCCGGTCGGATTCGACGCGACACTGAACCTAGACTACTTCTCCAATCGCGGGCCTGCGGTTGGTGTCGATGTGGACTACCAGCGCGACACGTACTTCGGCCTCCATCGCAGCTATCTGATGACTGAGTACGGTACGGACATTCTGGGGCGCGATCGTGAGCGGCAGGAATTCACCGGAACTCGAGGGCGATTCCTCTGGCGTCACAGGCACTATCTCGAAGACGACTGGCAGGTGTCTTTCGAGCTGTCGTATATCTCCGACAAGAACTTCCTGGAGGAGTTCTTCGAGCCCGAGTTCGATAACGATAAGGAACAGGAGACTCTCGTACATCTCAAGAAGCAGCGCGAGAACTGGGCGTTTACGGCTCTTGCACAATGGCGCAACCTGGATTTCACCACTCAAACCGAATCTAAACCGGATGTCACTTTCCGTTGGATCGGAGAGCCGCTCGGGACGTTCACCACTTTGTTCAGCGAGAACCGGGCGGGTGTGGTTCACTACCGTCCGGCAGACCAGACCTTCCGCGAGCTGCTCCGTAATGGAAGGGCGATCTCATCGGGGCCGACCTGGCGCGCGGACACTCGACAGGAGTTGACCTTTCCGCTCGACGTGGGTCCGGTCCGAATCGTGCCGTTTATCTCCGGGCGAGGAAGCGTCTGGGACGATTCCCCCGAGGGCAACGGTCTTTCTCGCGCGTTTGCGACTTATGGTCTGCGAGGGAGCATGTATCTGTGGAAGGTCTATCCGGAGTTCGAATCCGATTTGCTGGACATTCACGGTCTTCGCCACATCGTCAAGCCCGATTTCACCTTCTGGGCGAGCCACACCAACGTGGACTCCCACGAACTCTACGCCTTCAGCGATGGCGTTGAGGAAATCGACGAAGTCGACGGAGTCGCCTTTGGACTGAGAGAGCGCTTCCAGACCAAACGTGGCCGGGGCGAGAACCGTCGCACCGTGGACGTGCTCACTTGTGACTGGGAAATTGGCGTTTTCAACGACTCACCCGGAGGCCCGACCACGAACGGCTTCGTCTCCTACTCGCGCCCCGAGAATAGCATTGCTCGCAACTACTTCAACTCGTCGATGATCTGGCGTGTCAATGACCAGACAGCCTTCGTGACCGAGTCGAGCTGGGACTTGAATGACGGGAAGAACGACATCTTCAACGTCTCGATGGTCGTCGAGCGATCGCCCCGGTTGAGCTATCTAGTCGGGTATCGTCTGATCGAAGACGTGGAGTCCAGCCTGCTTGCGTTTGATGCCAATTATCGATTCAACGAGAAGCACACTCTCGTGTTGCGGGAGCTGTTCGACCTTGATCGCGGTCGGACGCTGGATTTCACAATCGGTCTGATCCGCAGATTCCCACGCTGGTATGGAGCGTTGTCGTTCCAGTTGGATGAAGCCGAAGACGACTTCGGCGTGTCGTTAAGCATATGGCCTGAGGGACTTCCGCAAGCGGCTCTTGGTTCGCGGCGATTCACCGGTCTCGCAAACACCACGCGAGTACGACCGGGCAGCAAATAGCTTTCGGCCATCAGGGAGAAGGTGCGTCCGGGACGCACCCTACGGCTATCAGCTATCAGCCATCAGCTATCAGCGGGGTGCCCCACCCCTTCCAGGGGTGGGGGACGGACGGCCCGCGTACACGCAAGCACAGCGATGAATCAGTCGGTGTGGCCCGGAGCATTCTCTCTTCTCGTGCAGCGGTCGGTACGCCGCACGGTTCGGCAGAAAAGCGCCTTTCGGTCGCCACGCACAACCAGAGCTTGCTCTGGTCAGGGCCAGGGGCGGTACCACACGACTCCGCCGCCGTCCGCATCCACCGTTGCTACAATGTCCAGGCGCCCGTCACCATCGAGGTCCTCGACCGGCACCAGGTCCAGTCGACCGCCGGGCGTGGCTATGGTCGTTGGCCACCACAGTTCGGTCACCGATGTGATGGGGCGGAACACCGTAACTCGGCCATCTCGATAGGTGCTCACAACGAGATCGATCTTCCCGTCACCTTCGAGGTCGGTGATTGTAATGCCGGCTCCGCGCGTTGAATGAAACTGACCCACATGAAACCTCGTCCAATCGTCGCGTGGGTCTTCGCCCTGGCGGAACCAGGCAAACTCGGCGTTTTCCCAGGAGCTGGCGGCTATGTCGAGTCGCCCGTCGCCGTCGATATCGCCCACGTCAAGCCAGAATGCATCGTGCATCCGCCCGATTGCATGCTCGCTCCAGGGCTCGACCAGCGAGACCTCCGGGCCGGGGTTCTCGTGCCAGACGATGTTGTCGACAGTTTCCTCGCGAGCGGCTGAGACGATGTCGAGGTCGCTGTCTGAGTCAATGTCGACAAGGCACACGCAACTTGCCTTTTGTCGCGCAGTAGTGTCGATGTCGGTCCGCTCAAATGAGGCACCGCTCACGGGCGGCTCGGGCGAGTGCAGCACGCTGATCCAGCCACCGCCTTTGCAGGCGGCGACAATCTCCGGGCGACCGTCGCCGTTCAGGTCGCCGGCTTCGACGTCGATCCAACTGCCGCACCCGACATCCGCCGACACATCGATTACGAAGCTCAGCCACGTTTCTTCGTGCTTGATCCAGGTGACGGCTCCGCTTTCGCAGGCGGCGATCACGTCGAGATCACCGTCACCGTCGAGGTCAGCTACAGCTACGTCCTCGACACCTGAGACGTCCGCTCCCTCGGCGATTGTGGAGTTCAACCACAAACCCCCGTCCAGCGAACGGTGCAATCTTACGCGGCTGCTGCCTTCCCAGGCGCTGACCGCATCGAGATCCCCGTCGCCGTCGATGTCGGCTATGACCACGCCGTCTGCGCCGCTGCCACCTTCGGTGTCGATCCATACGGGAAGGTAGATCGTCGAGTCGGTGGCCGAAGGGTTGCAACCCGCAAAGAGCAAGGTCGCCGTAAGCGCGGTCGCGAGAAACACCCTGAATATCATCATGCGTCACTCCGCGTTGTCGGCCTCGGGCATAAGTCCATAGAGAGCCAGCATCACCGGGCCCACGCCGTGGGATTCGTTGCGTTTGGGGCTTTTCTTGAGGTATCCGTCTTCGGATGACTGTGTAGTCGTCCCCGGGCATATGTTGTCGATGTTCCCGGTGATAGAGATCATACGCGATAATCCGGTGTGTGCCCGCTCGAGCGGGCCGCTGTATTGGTCGTCCAGCCAGCCGCGCTTCACGCCCAGCGTCAGAGCGTAGATAAACATCCCGGTGCACGAGGTCTCTTCATAGCTGTCATACCTGTCGAGAAGCTGATGCCACATTCCGCCCGGACCCTGATGGGCAACCACGGCAGCCATGAGCTCGCGGTATAGCGACAGCAGTTCGTCTCTTCCCGGGTAGTCCTCGGGCAATGTTTCCAGACACTCGACCATCGCCATCGCCATCCAGCCGTTGCCCCGGCCCCACAGACCCGGCGACGCGCCCGTTCCATGCCAGTTGAAACCCTGATGGTAGAGTCCGGTGTCCTCGTCACGGAGCTTCTCGCTGAATCCGCGGAATTGGTCGAGCACGTCGTCGTAGTAGCCGTCGTCTTCCAGAATCGCCGCGGCTTTGACCATCAGCGGGGTCACCATGAAAAGCGCATCGATCCATATTCGACCTCGCTGCGGGTCGCTGTGGTACGCGATGAGCCCCTCGGGCGTGCGTGCGACGTCTTCGTGGAAGAACCGGGCGGCTTCGAGAGCATCGTCGAGAAACCGATCGTCGCCGCTGCGCTGAGAGTATTCAACAATGGCGTGGGCCATCGCACCGATGTAGTCGATCGGTTCGCTACTGCCGTGAATCTTGATGCGGCCGTTGGCGTCGTAGCTTTCGAGCGAAGCCCGGACTTGCCGGGTGTAGAGAGGGCTATCCAGCTTCTCATCCAGCAGCAAGAGCGCCCACAGCGACACGCCTTGTGTGTACTTCCAGTGATAGATCTCGAACGGCTCATCGCGTGTGCTGTCGATAGCGTCGTGATACTCGCCGGCCATGTACCTGCCGGTGACGATCCGCGCCTGGAGTTCGGCGTCTTTAGGAGCGGGAATATCGCCAATCTCCCCGCACCCGGGCAGCAGCAACGTCAAGAGTGTCGCAGCGACCATGCCGAAACCGGCTGAGCTGTTCATGGCTGGTCCTCCGTGTAATGGCTCGCGCCCCTGATAATTCTACAACATACCAAGTGTCGCACAGCATGGTCTTCGTTCATGTGGCAATGTAACAGGCGGGTGCCCCATCCTTCGCTAAAGGCGACGGGTGAGGGACGGATTGGCAGGTGGTTAAGGAACCTGCGTCGTGTTTGGCCGGTCCGTCCCCCACCCTTGCTGCAAGGATGGGGCACCTACGGGTTGCATCCGATCTGCAGTGTTGCTAAGATGGGTCTACTTGTGAGCAGCATTTCGCAGGGCACACCAAAAAAGAGGACGTAAGGATGAAGAGCTCCAGCACGATTCTTCTGGCGGTGGCGGCAGTGGGATTGGCCTGCGTTGGCAACGCTCAGGCGGACGTGTTCGGCACGGGCGAGAATCAGTTCACCATCGACTTCGTGCCGATCTCTGGGGATGCGGGCGACCTTGGCAGTTGGCCGGCGGGTAGCGACTACACGTTCACGGGCGTCGATCGTGATGACTACCGCATGGGCGTCTACGAGATCACTAACGACCAGTGGAGCAAGTTCCAGGCCGAGCTGGGTGTCCCGGTGACGGGCGACCCAAGGTCTGCGTATGACGAGAGCCCCTACTGGACGGGCACGAACGTGCCGACCAACGAGGCGAGCTGGTACGAGGCGGCCCAGTTTGTCAACTGGCTAAACATCAGCACGGGGCATCAGGCTGCGTACAAGTTCACAGGCACGCAGGGCCAAGACGGTTATATGTTCGACACCTGGATCGAATCCGAGGCCGACAACGGTACGAACCTCTACCGTCATAAGGACGCATTCTACTATCTGCCGACCGAGGATGAGTGGGTCAAGGCGGGCTACTGGAACAACACGGGCCTCCAGACCTACGCCACTCCTGGCGATTCGCGGCCCATCGAAGATGTTGAGGCGAATTACGCTTACGAGCCTGGCACCCAGCCTTGGGATGTCGGCACTGGCAGCGTGGAACTCAACGGCACGTTCGACATGATGGGCAACGTTCGGGAATGGATGGAAAGCCCGCACAGCGATCCCGCCTACGGGGCCGGCTCCAGTCGCGGGCAGCGGGGCGGGTCTTACATCAGCAACTACACCTACCTCACGTCCTCCACCCGGGGCCACCTCGGCCCGATCTGGGAGTACCTCACTCTCGGGTTTCGAGTCGCCTCCGAAGTTCCTGAACCATCGAGTTTGGCGTTGCTTTCGCTTGGTGCGTTGGCGTTGGTCAGACGTCGACGGTAGAGGAATCTGAACTACAGGTCTTTCACTGGCTTCACTTCCAAGGCGGGTGGCCCGTGGCCTTAGCCTTGTGGGACATGCTCGAGCCGTGCTTGCAGGGTGGTTAGTCTTTCATGTCGATCGAGGAATGGTCTCGCCAGCGGCAATGCGACTTGTGTCGTCAGGGTTTCCTCGACGCCCTGGGTCCATGGTGAAGATTCGTCCTGCAACTCTCGCGCCCGGCGGACCGCACGCAAGCCTCGAGCGTACATCCCGGCGAGCAGGGCGACGTAGACAGCCACCACGATCGCGATCCCGGCGATCAGCCTCGGTGCGGACAAAGCGGCCACGATCTTGTAGAGGCCATGGACGGTGTCGATCGTGCCGCCCTGGGAGAGAATCTCCAGTATTCCCTCGGCGATCGGCTGGACCAGTGGAAACCACAGCAGAACACACCACAGAGCAGCCTTGCCGAGAAGGGACGGGCGACGGTCTTTCCCCCGGATCGTGTCGAGGAGCTTCTTCTCGATTGCCGGACCTAAGCCGTGGATTCCGGCTGTCGCCTGATCGGCGAGCGTTGTGGAGTCCGGCAGTTCGCTGGTGAGATGAAGCTGCTTATCGACCAGGGCGTGGTCCGCCAGGATGCGAGCCCGCATCAGATCAACCCTTCCGGTGAGCGTTTGGCCCTCCAGGTTTAGCTCGACGTCGCCGGTAGTGCGGCCCTTGGCCGACGCCGGGCCGATCCGCCTGCCGACCATTCGCGACATCCAACCGAAAGGCCAATAGACAAGTCGAAGCAAAGGCCAGCGCAAGGCTCGGTGTTCGAGCAACTCGTCGGCGAGTCCGGTGTCGGACCTTGCGTGTGCCCGGAGTGAGTCGCCCACGGATTGGCAGTACTCCGGGCCGATGGCTTCGTTGAAAACGCGCTGGTAGTACCCGGGCGAAGATGCGTCAGCCAGTCGCTCGATCGTTCGGTCGAGCTCATAGTGCTCTGCGATCCGGGCGGCTGTTACGGTTCGTTCGCAGGCGCGGTTGGCCCGTTTGATCTCGTCTGACTCCTCGACGGTGACCGGACCTAGCACAGCTTCGCGAAGTCTGTCCAATTCGCTGCAAGCGAAGTGCGCGATTTTCTCGACGGTCGGCGCGTCTGGTCGGTAGGTTGCAAAGTCCGGGTCGTCCCACACAGTAGCGGTACGGCGTACGAACCGGTCGGGCTCATTGAAGGCGGCGGATACAAGAAAGCGGCGGTCTGTCGATTGAGCACAACCGGCGGTCTCAATCGAACTGGCTACCCACTCGTGCTGATCCTGCCAGAACGCTTCAGCCAACCGGTCCTTGGCGGCGTTTCCCGACCCGTTCTTGCCAGTCGGCGGCAGACCGTCCGCGAGCAGTTCGTCGACCTTGTTGAGCACGCAGAAGACGTTTCGCGCATCTTTGATTACGCTGCGGAACATCTCGACCCATGCACGATCGCCGATTTTGCGCGGTGTAAGGACCCAGATCGCGCGATCCAGCAGTGGGGCGACCGCCCGGACGATTCGCAGGTGGTCGGGGAATTCGCTGTCGAAATCCGGCAGATCGACGAGCACGACGTTGCGCAGGATGTCAGCGTTGTGGGTGGCTACGTCGACCGGAACGTGATGATCGATCTCGCGCAACCTGGTGGTCACGACGCGCTGCATGTCCTCGTGTACATAGGCGATGGGTCTGGATGTGCCCTCGCTAACTTCGAGCGATTCTCTGGACACCTCGGTGTTCGCCAGGGCATTGATAAGTGTGGACTTGCCGACGTCCTTGCCACCAAGCAGCCCGCAGACCACCAGATTGTCGCCCGAAGCCGCGTCCGCTCCCAAAGCAATCCGTGCCGGCTCACAGTGGAAAAGGGCAGCCAGGTCGCGGTTGATCTCGCCAAGATCGTTCACGAAAGGGGTTTTGTCGACTGCAGTTACCATCAATGACACATTCCCGATCCTCTCACGAAGCCCGCAATCGTTCGAGAGCGCGATGAAGCGGATCGTTTTCGGGGAGCACCAATTCCTCTGCTTCGCCTATCGCTTCTGCCGCCAGGCGCCGGCCCGCCTCTTGCAAGCCGGTGTGAAAGACGCCCGCGGATTTCTGAACGGCTGCGAACTCCTCACTGCCTATCAGCTTTTCCTGTACCACGCTTACCAACCGGGTGAAATGCTTGCCGAACACCGCTCCGGCTCCCGAAGCCATCGCGAGCTTGCCCAAAGCAGCCACCACGGCGCCCTTTGCGGATGCCAGAGTCAAGATTGCCACCGGACCCGGAACTGCAACAAGGACGATGGCAATCCCCAACACTCCTGCACCCACGGCACCTTTGATATTCGGGTTTATCCCCTTGCATTCCTGCTCGACCCGTGCGTTCCATCGCCGCAGAGCAGCATCGAAATCATCGATCTGGGTCCGCAGGCGATCGGGCGTGCTTTCGCTCTTGTCGAATCCGGTTTCGCCTGGCGTCAGACCCGTCCACCGGCGCAGCTCATCCCAAAACGCGCTCGCCTTTACGGCTCTTTGAACCTCGTGTGATTGCCTGCCCGCCACAGCGCGGAAGTACGAGAATGCAATGGCGTGGCGGTCGGTCTCATCTGATGTGAGTTCCAGATCATCATGCCCTCGACCCATGAGCGAGCCGACGAGGGGCACTTGCCGCAGAGCGTTTTCGAAGCGACGGGTCTGGGCGGTGAGCCATTCCTTCGTTTCCTGGACGCGCAGAACCCGGGAGACTATCTCCATCTGTTCGCGCTCTGGGCGAGTCATAAGGGCGGTCATCGTCTCGCGTGGTGATGGCGTTGTGCGATCGACGGCACGACGCAGGGCATCTTTGAGCTCAGCTAATCTAGCGCGGCGCTCTTCGTTCTGGTTGAGCACGTCGTTGGAGGCATCAGCGGCTACGCGCATTAGCCCCGGTGTCCGGTCGTGCTTCTCTTGAGCCAAGAAACCCAGCACGTCGTCAAACGTCCCCGGCGGGAACTTGCATAGTCCTCTCCCGCGACGGAACTCGAGAACCACCATGTTCGTGGCCGCCAGCCGGTCTGCCTGCCCCCGCAACGCGTCGAGCTCCGGGTCCGAGAGAGTTCCCTCCTGAGTTCGGTTGAAAAGGACAAGCCGCTCTTGGCTGAAGCGCGCCGACTCTGTCCGTAAGGTCGAGATGGACTGGCGATCGAACCACCTTTCACGGTCGACCACGATCACAGCGCGATCAAACCAGGGAAGCAAAGCCCAGAGAACATCGCCTTCCTGCCGGGCGGCTTCGGACGTGAAGTCAGGCGTGTCCAGCAGGAGCACGTTACGCAGAGACTCGACCTGATGATACAGAACATCCAGCCGCCCCGGATCACCTTCCGTCCGGGCGTCGATCTCGACGGTGGCAGTGTCTAGTCCGGGAAAGAGCCGTCTGGATTCGATCAGCGTTTCGATCTTCGTGCGACAGGTCTCGTGGACAGCGAGAACCGGGCCTCTTGTGGCGTGGCCTCGGGCGGTTATGCGGCTTGCTTCATGGCCGCCGAGGAGATTATCAAACACCGTGGATTTGCCCGAAGACGCGCCGCCCACAACTCCAACGATGGGGGGGAGGTCCGGAACGCCGAACGTCAGGCGCAACCAACAGACGGTTTGCTGGGCACCCTGCGGCCAATCGAACCGGTACTCGGCGCGCAGCCGTTGCCCGTGTTCCCCGAGGGTGTCGAGCGCCGCTGAGAGATCTTCGTCCATAGTGGACAACCTCTGGGTCCTTTTTGGGCATTTCTCGCAGTGCCCTTCTTATTCGGTCAGACACCGTCCATCAAGGGCGTGAGCGCTATGAAGACATCGGACACTTGGCCCGCACCGATCTTGATAGGCCATTCCTGCTTGTGTGAACACTACCGGACGTTGCAGATGCGGTGTTGCCGGGAAGGAAGAGATGCCGGTTTCATTTGGGTGTGCTGGAGTGTCGATAGACTGGAAGAACGCCATGCGTGAAGGGATGGCGGGTTTGGTTGATGGTCCAACACGGGGGTGCTACAATCCCGTGTAAGTGGGCCTATAATCTCGGACAAATTAGTTTGGAGCAGCCGTTTATGCTGTCTCCGGACTCAGCCGGGAGTGTCAAGCAGCACCCCGGATTTACCGCTTCGTGTTGATCTGGCGAAAGGCGGGACGGTCCGCCCGTACGCAGGAGACCGCGGAAGATGTTTGAGCGATTCACAGACAGAGCTCGCAAGGTGATGGCGCTTGCCAACCAGGAAGCGCAACGATTCAACCATGAATACATCGGCACTGAACATATTCTTCTCGGGCTGGTTAAAGAAGGCTCGGGAGTTGGTGCCAATGTGCTCAAGAATCTCGAGGTTGATCTGCGCAAAGTTCGCCTGGAGGTTGAGAAGCTGGTCAAGAGCGGGCCCGACATGGTCACGATGGGCAAGCTGCCTCAGACGCCCCGTGCCAAGAAGGTCATCGAGTACGCTATCGAGGAAGCTCGAAACCTGAACCACAACTACGTGGGGACCGAACATCTGCTGTTGGGCTTGCTGCGCGAGCAGGACGGTGTGGCTGCTCAGGTTTTGATGAACCTGAATCTCAAGCTGGAGGAGGTTCGCGAGGAGGTGCTTAACCTTCTGGGGGCGAACGTGGAGACGGAGGATATGGGAGGCCCCGGTCCGATCGGCGAGCCCAAGAAGGGCAAGAGCAAGACGCCTGCCTTGGATTCCTTCGGTCGAGACCTCACGGAGATTGCCCGACAGGACAAGCTCGATCCGGTGATAGGCCGGCAATCTGAGATAGAACGAATAGTCCAGATTCTCTGCAGACGCCAGAAGAACAACCCGGTGCTGTTGGGCGAAGCCGGTGTGGGAAAGACAGCCATTGTTGAAGGGCTGGCGCAGCAGATAATTCACGGCAGTATACCGGAACTGCTGGCTGATCGGCGCATCGTTGTGCTCGACCTGGCGATGATGGTTGCGGGGACCAAGTACAGGGGGCAGTTCGAGGAACGCATAAAAGCCGTCATGAACGAGGTCCGCCGTGCGGGGAACGTCATTCTCTTTATTGACGAGTTGCATACTCTCGTCGGAGCGGGCGGCGCCGAAGGTGCCATTGACGCTTCAAACGTTCTCAAACCGGCGTTGAGTCGCGGCGAGATTCAGTGCATCGGTGCGACGACGCTTGATGAGTATCGCAAGTATATCGAGAAGGACACTGCCCTGGAACGCCGCTTCCAGCAGATCATCGTTGAACCGCCCAACAAGGAAGAGACGGTCCTTATCCTCAAGGGGCTTCGCGACCGTTACGAAGCCCACCACCGTGTTCGGATTACCGACGCCGCGTTGGAGCAGGCGGTCGAGCTTTCGGCTCGGTACATCGCACGAGTTCAACCGGACAAGGCGATCGACGTGATGGATGAAGCCGGCGCCCGTGTCCGGCTTAAGTCGATGACCAAACCGCCAGACCTTACCGAGCTGGAGCACGAGATCGAGAAGCTCAGCGCCGAGAAGGACGAAGCCGTCAAGAACGCGGATTATGAGCGAGCCGCTCAGATGCGCGATCTGTCGGAGTCCATCAAGCTCAAGAGGAAGTCTCTGCAGAAAGAATGGCGAGAACGGACCCACGAGATCGACGGCGTGGTTGATGATGAGGTGATATGCGAGGTTATCAGCTCGATGACAGGTATCCCGCTGACCAAGATGGGGCGGGACGAAGCGGACCGTCTGCTGAGCCTCGAGACGGAACTGCACAAGAAGATCGTAAGCCAGGAAGAGGCGGTCAGCGCAATTGGCCGAGCGGTGCGTCGCAGTCGTAGCGGGCTGAAAGACCCCAACAGGCCCATGGGTAGCTTCGTCTTTGTCGGGCCTTCCGGCGTCGGCAAGACATATCTGGCGAAGTGCCTGGCTGAGTTCATGTTCGGCGATCCGGATGCGCTGTTCGTGCTCGACATGTCTGAGTACATGGAGAAGCACAACGTATCGAGACTCATCGGTGCGCCTCCGGGTTATGTGGGTTACGAAGAGGGAGGGCAGCTTACCGAGCGGATTCGCCGCCGTCCATATTCTGTGATTCTGCTGGACGAGATCGAAAAAGCCCATCCAGACGTATTCAATATGCTCCTCCAGATCATGGAGGAAGGGCGGTTGACCGATTCGTTTGGGCGCCACGTCGATTTCAAGAACGTCATCCTGATAATGACGAGCAACGTCGGTGCTCATCGCATCACGGTTCAGGAGGAGTTCGGGTTCCAGAAGCGTAGCGAGGACATGTCCTATGAGAAGATGAAGACGATGCTCAAGACCGAACTGGAGGATCACTTCAGGCCGGAGTTCCTGAACCGCTTGGACGAGATCGTCGTCTTCAGGAAGCTGACGCATAAGAACATGGTGAGCATCGTCGATCTGGAGCTTGCCAAGCTCGCCCAGAGGTTGTACGAGCAGGGCCTCGTACTCGATGTTCTGCAAGACGCCAAGGACTTCCTTATCGATCGGGGGACGGACGAGAAGTTCGGCGCCCGACCGCTTCGCCGGGCCATCGAGCAGTACGTCGAGGACGCTCTGTCCGAGGCGATGCTCCGCGGCGAGTTCGTTGGCAAGAACAAGGTCGAGGTCACGGTCAAGACCTCCGAGGGCGAAGACGACCTGCCCATGCTTTTGTTGAAGGGTGTGGTCGACGAATCGCTCATAAAGGACAAGGAGAAGGAAGACGATCGGGCTGAACCCGTGGCTGCCGGCGACACCGAAGCGACGTAGCATTCTGCAATACGTGACGTGATAGACATACTGTCAGGTGCCATGGCCACGCTTGCGTGGCCATGTGCTTTTACGGGGTTGCAGGACCATGCTGACACTGCACATGGGGTTCCAGCGGGTCCTGTTCCTATTGCCCAAACGAGGTGTCGTGGTGCACTACTTAAGCATCCTTCAGACAGAGCTTAGAGCAAGCTCTTTTCCTCGTAGCATTCTATCGCCGGTACTGTCCGTGAATTGCTCTATTCCAACCGCTACGTTTGGGTTGATTAGGCTATAGTGCTTCGTCGCGCCTGAAGTTCCGGGTCTGGCCATTGATGGTGTGGGCCACATCCCGATATCGAGGATGCGGAGAGTGCGTTGGTTTGCGTTCCCCACTGCCAGTGCCATGGACCACCCGCCTCATATTCTGGTGATTGTGAGCGCCCTGTCTCACATGCTCCCCTGGATTAACTGCTCGGGTCGGCAATGTCGGCTGTCCTAGATTCCGGTTGCATCGGGCGTGGGCTTGAGCGACTGTACACTCGTGCTTTGCAGCTTGTTGGTGGCGTGTACGCGAGGTATACTCAATATTGTTCGTTTCTTTCCCGAGATGCTCCTTCCGAATTGGTAACGGCAATCGGGGGAGGGGAATGGTAGACCAGACGAGGACATCCATAACGAAGTTGCAACCCTGGCCCAGGCATTCGACCGCTGACTCGCGTGACGGGGACTTGGGGTTTCGGCGTGTTCTTCCTGGAGGGGATGCACACCGTCCAGGTGAACTCGTGGGTGGATCTACCATTCGCGACGACAAGTCTGAGCATCACAGTTGCCAACGATACCGGAAGATATTCACAATTCATCACTCGGGGCAGTAATCGGGAGGTCAACCATGAAACGAATCAACTATCGGATCGGATTCTCACTGGCATGTGGGCTAGTCGTGGCGTTGGGCGAGTCCCGCGTCGAATCCGCGCAACACTATACAGTACTGGATCTCGGTACGCTTCCGGACTACTCGGATAGTCAGGCGTGTGGCATAAACGACAGCCGTAAGGTTGCCGGCTACGCGTGGGCAGGAACGCCGCTGGACTCCATGGCCTTTATCTGGGGAGCGATGACGTCCCTTGGCACTCTTGGCGGAGATGTCAGCTCAGCGTACGGAATTAACAACAACGGCCACGTCGTGGGCCGAGCCGAAGATGCCTACGGAAGCCACCACGCGTTCTTGCACGACGGCGCGACGATGATCGACCTGGGCACGCTACCTTGTTGCGGTGAGAGCGCCGCTTATGACATCAATGATGCGGAGCAGGTCATCGGCACATGCTCCACCGGCACGGGTGAGACTCATGCATTCATCTGGCAAGATGATGTCATGGACTACGTCGCCGATCCCGAGGGGCCCTACTCCTGGGCCCATGGCATCAACGACCTCGGACAGGTGGTCGGTGGGATTCATGGTGTCGGTGCGTTTGTCTGGGATGGCGATACTCTCACGATTCTCGATCCGTTGCCAACGGGTGAACACGCCTGGGGCGGGGATATCAGCAACGCCGGTCTGACGGTCGGGACGTCCCAGGCCGGCGACTTTGACCACGCTTGCGTGTGGGGTGGTGAGGGCATTATCGACCTGGGGACATTTCCGGGCGGAGAGTATAGCAACAGTTATGCCGTCAGCGAATCCGGCTTCGTCATCGGTCAATCGGAAACGGAAGGCTACAGTCACGCCTTCATCTGGAACGGCGGCCAGTTGGTTGACCTGAACGACTACGTGAATCCGATGTGCGGTGACTGGGAGTTTCTGTCGGCGAACGATCTCAACGACAACCTCACCATCGTCGGGCATGGTCTTATCAACGGTCAGTCCCGGGCATTTCTTTGGGTCTGGTGTCCCGGTGATGTCAATTGCGACGGTGAAGTAAACGCGCTGGATACGACTTTTGTGAAGATGCGGATCGGCTGTTCCGTGGGCACGGGCGACGTAGAGTGTGACTCGGCTGACGCCAACGGTGATGGGGAGGTGAACCCGTCTGATGTTGCCTGGGTCATAAAGCACTTCGGACTCTGCGAAGGCGGTTTTCCGAACTTCCCTTATTCTCAGGATTGCAACGGCAACGATATTGCCGACGAATGTGAACTTGACTGTGGACATCCTTGGGGGCCTTGCGACGTGCCGGGTTGCGGGCTCGGCGAAGACTACAACGGCAACGATGTTCCGGACGAGTGCGATTTGCCTGGAGACTTCGACAGCGACAATGACGTAGATCTGGATGATTACGTTACGTTCGAAGCGTGTATGGAAGGCTCTGGCGTCTCGGTCGGCGGCGTCTGTCCGTTTTTCGACTTCGACGATGACGGCGATGTGGACCTTGTAGATTTCGCCGAGTTCCAGACATATTTCGACGAGTAGCGCGCAATCACAGTGTAAGACGAGGCTGCATGTCGCTTTGCGGTCCTGGATGTCATTCGTGAAGCGCGGCGGGGCAGACGGCACGGGCAAGCTGTGCGCACGTGTCTTCGGTTAGATGGTCGCCCCCCACCCCCAGACTTTATCCGCCCGTGCATTGCTCGACAAGTGCCCGGCAGCAAGCTACCAGTGGCACCCGAGTGGAACCCGGTGCGGGTAGGCCCGGACTGACCGTGCCTGGGATCAGCAACTCGCAGTCGGCTTGTTCACACGACGCATGTTGAAAGTTGTCGGTCTGTTCCGGTGGTTGGGCTGCATCGTGCGAAGAGCCGAGGACGTCGGATGCTCAAGTTGTCCCATGCTTTCGGTGAGGGTACAATGATCGACGCTTGCGGTGTCGCCAGATCGGGTGAGGCCTTCGGGAATTATGTTGTGCCCGCGGAAAAGGTATGCTCGGAACGCACCCTACAATTCCGTCGTTCAACCGTCCATTAGTATGTGGCCCAGGTGGAAGGTGCGCCCGGAACGCACCCCGTACGAATACCGGTGTGATTGATGAGTTGCGGTAGACACTCGATTGTCGGCAGGGCGGGATTCTCGACGGCGATTCTCTGCGCTGGATTGGTGATAGTCACTGGCGTGTCGCCGGCGTTTGCCCGCGTGCTGGTCGATGTCAGCCATGTGGGCATCCCGGTTGCGGGCAGCACCGATCACATAGCCCGCGGTGGTGATGTGGTTCGCACCGGGGCGTGGGCGGTCGTCATTGTGGATGTCAGCATCGAAGGCCAACCGAGTTTCGACGGCGTCTTGAGGATGTCCCAGTTCGACGACGACGGCGATCTCTGCTACGACGCTGTCGAAGTGCACCTCTTGGCCGATAGCGGCGGATCAAACCGCTATTACCTTTATGTCCCTGCCAATCCGAAGGAGGGGCGGTCTTTGTTTTCCCTCGAGCTTATGGATGGTGAAGGCGAGGCTGTCGAGGTTGTCTGCAACGGACAGCTTACGACCAAGCCGATCCCGTCTCAACGTCCTCAGCCCATCTCTGACGATCACCTGCTCATTCTCGAAGTGTCATCGAGTTCGATCGGGCGAGTGCTTGATCTTGTCCAGGGCGATCAGACGGACCTGTACGATCGTCCACTGGTGGTCGGCCACTTGTCGGCACTGGATCTGCCCGAGCTGTGGATCGGGTTGGAGATCGTGGACCATATCATCTGGGACGAGGCCCGGCCTGAAGAGCTGACACCTGCCCAGCTTGCAGCGCTTGTGGAGTGGGTTCACCGGGGCGGCACGCTTGTTATCACTGCCTCTCGTACGGCGGGTTCTCTATCCATGTTTCCGGTCCTCGACGAGGTGCTTCCGGTGACGCTCGGTGAGATCGGCACTAGCGCTGATCTTGGTACTTTGCGTCACAAGCTCCTGGGCACACCTGAGGAAGGTCCGTACAGGACGTCGATACCGGTAGTGCGGGCGTCCGTCCGCGATGAGGCCCAGGTAATCATTCGTGAGGAATCGGTCGGTGACGTGCTGACCCGGATGCGTGTTGGTCGCGGATGTGTGATCTTCTCGGCTGTGGCGCTTCGGGACCTTTTCAAGGAAGAGGGAAGTCCCACTCAGTTTTTCCGGAAGATCTTGAGTCTTAAGACACGTGATCAAACAGACGTGTCGATCTCGTCGAAATCGCTGTTCAACCATGTGATCAGCGCGGTGGGGTTTGCCACTAAGGGGGGCGTTTATCTGCTTATCGCGGTGCTTTCTTCTGTGGCTTACGTTGGTATTGCGACGTTCGGATCGTGGGCGGTCCTCAGCTCGAAGGGTCTGAAACACCACAGTTGGGGCGTCTTCGGACTGGTCGTGTCAGCCACGGCCGTGTTGAGCATCGTCGCGGTCAAGGCCGTTCTGGGAATCGAAACGAAGCTGCATCAGATAAGCATCGTCGACGCAGTCGCGGATGAGCCTTTCGGTTATGCGACAGCATTCTTCGGGCTCAAGACACCGTGGGATACCAAGCTTGATCTGTGGCTTCCGTCGGACGCCATTACTGATATCAAGCCGGGACCTACGCGCTGCTACCTTCTTCCGTCACCAGTGCCCAGCGTGTACGAAGGAAGTGGGCCCTACGCCGACCCTGGTGAGTACCGTCTGGTTCCCGCCAGTGCGGTCATGGAGGGCGTTCGTTTCCGGGCTACTCTCAAGCGGCTCGCGGGACGATGGGAGGGGCCTCTCGGCGGACGGGTCACCGGTAGGATTACGACCAGGAAATACGGCGGCGGTGCTCTCGATTGGCGCATGACTCCCGACAGTTATGTAGTCAATGACCTCGGGGCGGACCTGAGGAACTGTTACATCATCCACACTGTTCTTGATGTCTATGATGCCAATTCGTCCATCGGATTGCTATCCGACCGGGGCGACTATATCTACGCCTATCCGATCGGCGACGTTCCGTCTGACGGCAGTAAGGTAAGATTGTATGAGCGATGCTACGGCGACTTAGACGACACGGAGAAAGTGTACGAGCGGATGGGCGAGTACACCCTCGCGAAGATGCAGGATAAGCGCTGGGACAAACCGTATCGTGGGTTGTTGCGGACCATATACACTGGTGAGGAGGAAACACGCGTTACCTCAGGCAGTGAGCAGGAGGCTTTGCTACTGCTATCGACGCTCGGCGAGTACAATGTGTTTAGAAGCGCCAGCGAACGGGAGTACATGATGGGTTTGAACACCTTCGCGCACGACCGTTTGCGCCAACTCGATCTCAGAGAACAGTTCCGGCGTGACTGTGTTTATCTGATCGGTTTCGCCGCTGAGCCGGGCCCGGTTCGCCTGGCAACGCGAAGGGGCGATAGGCCGTTCCGGACGGTCACGCCAGATGAGAGGAAGTCATGGACAATGTACCGAATACGTATTCCGGTAAACACCGCCCGCCAGGTGGATGGGAAGGATAGGGACGGCGCGTGAGGAATGAGAAAGCGAACACTCCGTGTTCCACCATTCGCCACTTTTCAAACGGATGAGGCACGGTGCGGTGTAAGAGTGTGTGTGGCGGTTCATAGTCGGGCCCTCTATGAGGATGCCAGCGTACTGATTCGAGGTTTCGCGTGTGATAGTTCAAACGATCAATCTGACAAAACGCTATGGAAAGCTCGTTGCGTTGGACAACCTCGAACTCAACATCGAGGAGGGCGAGTGCTTCGGGTACATAGGACCCAACGGTGCCGGCAAGACGACGACGATCAAGATTCTCGCGACGCTGCTTCAACCGACCTGGGGTGAAGCCCGCGTGTGCGGCTATGTAGTCGGTTATGAATCTCGCAGAATAAGACCGCTGATCGGCTATGTGCCGGATTTCTTCGGCGCCTACGAGGACATGGTTGTCCAGGAATACATGGAGTTCTTCGCCAGCGCGTACAACATCACCGGCAAGCAGCGGACACGTGTGGTCGGCGACGTGCTCGAGTTAACAGACTTGGTGTTCAAACGCGACGCTCTTGTCGACTCTCTTTCGCGTGGTATGCAGCAGAGGCTTAGCATCGCACGTGTCCTTCTGCATGATCCACAGGTGCTCCTGCTCGACGAGCCCGCGAGCGGGCTTGACCCACGGGCACGCATAGAGATTCGCGAGCTGTTGAAGGAACTGCGGCGGATGCACAAGACCATCATCATCAGTTCCCACATTCTGCACGAACTGGCGGAGCTGTGCACCACAGTCGGCATCATTGAGCAGGGCAAGCTGTTGCTCCACGGCACGTTGAAGGACATCCTCCGGCGGGCGGACACCGGCACGAAGCTACATGTCTGCGTCGTTGAACAGCAGGACTTGGCGTCTTTACTGTTACAACGTACGCGTGGCGTCAAGAGCGTGACACAGTCTGACGGCAAGCTTGTGGTCGAACTTGAGAAGAAGACGAACGACTTCTCGGGCCTGACGCGCCTCCTGCTGGACAACAACTTCAAGGTGAGCGAGATAAAGGCGGAGGACGTCAACCTTGAAACAGCGTTCATGCGTCTTACGAAGGGAATAGTGCAGTAGATGGCACTCGATGAATTGCGGGCGATTGTCAGAGACCCTTGTGAAGTGTGATGGTGCGTCCGTTAGGCCTCAGAAGGGTAGTACACCAGAACTGTTCGAGCGTGTCTACAGGTAGCTTGGCGTGAATGCAGTACTGTCGAGATTGTGGCTCTGGGGCTGGCATCTGCTGCCGGCGAACCCCATCCTTGTTAGAGTGGTTCAGGGTGGGTCTCGGCGCCCGAGACATTTGTGGCTTCGCGCGGGATACCTGAGTATACTGTTGATGGTCATCTCCTTCTCGCTGCTATCCTACACGGCAGGCCAAGATGCGTCGCTGGACAAGCTCGCGAAGGGTGCATCGCAGACCTTCAAATGGGCGTCGATAACTCAGCTGGCGCTCATCTGCTTTCTAGCGCCGGCGTTCACGGCATCGGCCATCACCCAGGAACGGGACGCTCAGACGTTCAACATCCTTCTTTCCACGCCGCTGACCAGCGGACAGATCGTCTTCGGCTCGCTCATGAGCCGGCTGTTTTTCGTTATTCTCCTTCTGTTGGCGGGATTGCCGATCTTTCTTATGACGATGCTCTACGGTGGCGTCACTACCTCTCAGATCATGGAAAGTTTCATCCTCTCCGGCGCGACGGCCATCTTAACAGGTGCGCTGGCGATCTTCGTTGCCATGGCCGGGGTCGGTACGCGTCGGACGATCTTCTCGTTCTATCTACTTATCGCTTTGTACCTTCTAATCGTTTATGTGCTCGGTACGTGGAACAGTACATGGGTCGACGCTGCCCCGGCAAACATCGACGGCGAGAAGATGAGCTGGTTGACCCCGTTTCACCCGTTTTTGGCGCTCAATGTGGCTCTCAACACCGTGCAGGCACCGTCGCCTGCCCAGCTTGCGGGCTATTCCGCGATCAGTAGATATGCTTTGGCAAACCCGTCGGGCTTCTATGTTATGTGGACGCTGGGATTGGCGCTATTGCTTACCGTATCGAGCATCGCGTTCGTTCGTCGCGGAGTGAAGACGGGGGAGCCTACCATCTTAACGGCGCTTCTGGGGCGCTTCACAAGTCGCGACCAGGGCGATCGCACCCGCAAACCGCGCATGGTCTGGAAGAACCCGGTTGCCTGGCGAGAGGCGAAGACGAAGACCACGTCGGGCAGCTGGCTGCGATGGCTGATCCTGGTCGCCGGTCTGGTGACAACCGGCGGTCTCTTGTGGTTCTATTGGGATAACGGCATTACGTCTAAAGAGTTGCGCATCGGAATCGCGGCTATTACTGTTATTCAGTTTGTTTTGTCGATTCTATTCGCCACGAATACAGCCGCCACATCAATGACCAAGGAGAAGGAAGCCCGGACAATGGATCTGCTTCTCACGACATTGTTGACCAGCCGGTATATTCTGTGGGGCAAGTTGCGCGGGCTGGTGAGCTTCTGTGCCCCGATGCTAGTGGGGCCTGTAGTCGTCCTTCTTCTTATCGCTATCCACGGCCTTCTCGTGTCGGGGCCTGGCGCGGGCATCTGGCTTGAATCATCAATCGAGCTGGCTGTGCTGATGCTGATTTACACGGGGCTAGCATGCGTCGTCGCACTACAGATATCTCTGAAGAGCCATTCGAACATGATGGCTGTCATGTCCAGCATGGGCACGATGCTTTTGCTGTTTGGGTTGGTCTCGGTGATCGGGTATGCTATCGTTAATGCCGCCGGCGAGGAGGTTGGGGCCTTCTTCGCTCCGTTCTCGCCGTATACAGCCGTAGTGTTTCTGGTCGATCCGTCGGGGCTCTTCATCTCGGGGACATCGTTCACCGGCCACGAGATACCGACGCGCGTGACCATGTTCATAGGCAGTGTATTCGCAGCCGGCGCCTACGCAGCAATAGTCTTCAGTCTCTACCGTAGCCTGGTCCGCAACTTTGACATGATAGTTCGAAGACAGTCCGGACAATAGGGGGGGCGGATACGGGGAAAGCTCTTGGCGCGGCGCGCTCAGATGGGTCAACTAATCTGGTGTGGGGCTGGGCTCCGCCTAGCAGTTTTTGTTTGGGCCTCACGTGCCTCCGCCGCGGGCTATGACCAGGAAGACTGCGGCGGCTATCGCCAGCAAGAGAATCACGGCTTGCCAATCCATCGGTAATGTCCCCGCAGAACTAAGGTGATAAGCAATTGCCCCGTGCCAATGCGCCCGGCAGGGCTCGAACCTGTGACGTTGTTGCTGTCGACAAGCGCGGGCCTGGTCGGTATTGCAGTAGGCTCTCAAACAGACTCAATTCTATTGTAGCGTGTGGGAGTCGATTTGTCTGCAAGGTGTGCGAGCTCGAGTGGCGTTGCCGCAACATGCTGCCGGCGATGCCGTTATCGTAGACGGGGTTGCCATCGATGAGCTTGTCCCATGTTCCCTCGGTGTCACTTGATGATACGAAGAGCCGGTCGCGGCAGTCCTGAGTAGATCATACGGTGTCAGGTTAGTTCAGACAGCCAACCAGGATGAGCGGACCCTCGGGTCTATCTTATGTTGGACGAATGTCGGCGTGGACTTGGGGGTTGATCTCCGGGCAGTCGCAGGCTCGCCCGACATCCGGGGCCGCCTACCCGGTTATCGAGCGTCAGGCGGCCGCCGTGGGCTTCGGCGATTTGACGACTGAGGGCCAAGCCGATGCCGGCGCCGTTGGGCTTAGTCGTGAAGAACGGAACGAAGAGATTCTCGGTGCTGGACAGGCCGGGGCCTTCGTCTTCGACCCAAACCTCGAGGCAGGGCGAGGGTTCGTCGGCGTAGCCCCATCCAACGCGTACCTCGCCGCTGGTCTCCTGGGCGGCATCGACGGCGTTTCGAACCAGGTTGATTAGCAGTTGATCCAATTGGTCGCAGTCGGCCTCTATGGTCACCTCCGCGCCGGCAGCAACGATCACGTTCTGCCGAGTCTCGAGACCAGCCACGCGTCGCACCCATTTGTCCACGTTTACAGTCGCCAACTTCGGCTTGGGGAGACGGGTCAGTCGACTGTACGCTGTCATAATGCGGTTGAGGGCCTTGGATCGCTCGCGGATGATGGTGAGCCCTTCGCCCATGTCCGTTTTCCAGTCTTCCGGTCGCGGGTCACGCTGAAGTAGGTTTGCCAGAGTTCCCGCCAGGGAGTCGATCGGAGCCAGAGAGTTGTTGATCTCGTGTCGGAGCACTTGAATCAACCGTCGCCACGCCTGCCGCTCTTCCTCGCGCAAAGCCAGCGTCACATCGGACAGAACCAGCAACTGGTGCGGCAGGCCACGTTCGCGAAAAGCACTGCAGCGAATCTCCCAACGGCCCGCGCCTCCGGGAAACGTGATTTCCACAATACGCGGCGCATCGCCGGTTAGGCACTCGGCGAGGCCCAACTCGGTCGCTTGGCACGCAAGCAGCCGCTTGGCCGGTTTTGCCAGCAAACGCTCACCGCGTTGATTGACCAGCCGCAGTTTCTGTTCCGCGTCGAAGGCGAACACGGCCACATCGATTTCGGCCATGACGTTGCGTAGTAGAGCCGTCGCTTCGAGAGCACCGAGGCGCTGCTCGCGCAGTGTCTGGCCTAGTTCATTGAGCTCCAACAGAACTTCACCCAGCGCGTCATCGGTACGCGCTCCGCGTGCCCGCAGGGAGAAGTCTTCTTCACGCAGCGCGGCGAGCATGTTCGAGATCGTGCGCAGCGAATGCACCATGCGCTGCTGCAGCGCCGCGGTGAACGCCCACCAACCACAGAGGATGAGCAAAGCCAGCGTCCACTGCACTCTCGGCGTGAAACCGCCCGTCCATAGCAGGATTAGCGCCACCGATGCTCCTGGTAGCCCGGCGAGCACGGCGAACAGCAGTACACGGCGTTCATGGCTCAATCGGCGGCGTCTGGTTGGCCGCCGAGATCGCGCGGTCGAGGAATCCGAGGGCCTGGGCTGTTGCGCGGGTTCAGTCACGGTGCGGCAATCCGTGTTTGGCCAACCGGCGATATAATCCGCTACGGCTGACGCCCAGCTCCTTGGCGGCCCGTTTAACGCTTCCGTCGGAGCGTGCCATCGCTTTCCCGATGAGTACGGCTTCGACTTCGTCCAAGGTCATCTCCTCCAAGCGCCGGGGCGATTCACACGTCGTGTGCAACGCGAGGTCCTCCGTACGAACAAGGTCACCACCGGCCATCAGCACGCCGCGCTGTACAACGTGATCCAGTTCACGGATGTTCCCGGGCCAGGGATAACTCAATAGCGCCTGCATCGCGACGGTGTCGAATCGCATTGTCCGCTTGTGGTACTTGCGAGCGTAAGTGCTGAGAAAGTGGGCCGCCAACAGTGGTATGTCTTCTTGCCGGTCTCGCAGGGGCGGCAGGTTGATCTCGACCGTGTTCAGTCGGTACAGGAGATCCTGCCGAAAGCGTCCGGCCTGCACTTCCTGGTGGATATTCGCGTTCGTGGCTGAAAGAACCCGGACGTCCACGCATTGCGTCTTCGATGATCCGACTCGCTCGAACTCTCCGGACTCCAGCACGCGTAGCAACTTCGGTTGTAGATTCAGCGGCAGATTCGCGATCTCATCTAGGAAGAGCGTGCCGCCGTCCGCCATTTCGAAGCGGCCGACGCGGTCCGATTTCGCGTCCGTGAACGCGCCTTTGGAATGGCCGAACAGCTCGCTCTCGAAAACACCCTCCGACAGACCTGGAGCGTTGACCATGACCATTGGCTTGCCGGCGCGCGGCGACGTCGTACACAGTGCGTGGGCGATAACGCTCTTGCCGGTACCATTCTCGCCGGTGATCAGGACGTTGGCTCCGGAGGCGCCGACGTTGGCGATCAACCGCAGTACCGGTTGCATGGCCTTGGACTCTGCGATCAGCTTGGGCTGGCGTTCGTCGCGCAGCAGGCGGTTTTCCGCCTCCAACCGTTGCCCCTTGCGCAGCGCCCGTGCCAGTTCCGTCTGTGTGCGAAGAATGGACAAGAGACGTTCGTTATTCCAAGGTTTCTCGATGAAGTCTCGCGCTCCTCGGCGCATAGCCTCCACCGCCACCTCGATGGTGCCGTAAGCTGTCATTACCACGATCGGCAGAGCGTCATCAAGCTTCTGGACACGCGGCAACAGCTCGAGCCCCTCCTGCCCTGACGTAGTGTCGCGCGTGTAGTTGAGGTCCATCAGCAGAACATCGAACTGTTGCGTTTCAAGCTCCGCGACAACGTTCGCGGGCGTTGAGGCCTCGACGATCCTGTAGCCTTCGGGCTTGAGCAGTAGGCGCAACGCCTTGAGAACGTCCGGCTGATCGTCAGCGATCAAAACTCGAGAGTGCAATGTATCACTTTCTGGCATGCCAAGCCTCAGTTGTCTACAGCAGCGTGCAGCGCCAATCAGAACGGTGCCCGTTCGGGTGCGGCGCATCGCGCCAGCGAGCATCATTCGTTTTCATTCGCCAGCAGTGTACCACACGCTCTCGAAGTTGGGCATTTGCGGACCGGGGATTGCTGCGTCCGGGACGCACCCTACAGTCAGTCGAGTCCGAAGGGCTCCCAGTTCACGTGGCCGCGACCGATCAGCGTACCTGTCGCAAAAGCGATGTCGATCTGTGAGACCTCGTACGCGGTCAGAGCGCGGATCTCGCGGGATTGGGCGTCAGCCAGGCGGGCGGCGGCTAGAAGCACGTCTGTGCTGGTGCGCAAACCAACCTCGAACTGACGTTTTTCCGCCTCGTACGTCACTCCCGCAAGTTTCACCTCCTGCCGGGCGGCGAGGATTCGTTGCCAATCCTGCTCCAAGGCGTCAACCGCATCGTACACCTCCTGGCGGATGGCCAGCCGGCGCCGCTCACGAGTGGCCAGGCGCTGGATACGCTGCAACATTGCGTAGCGAAGCCGGGACTTGGCGGCTTGGTTGCCGAGAGGGATTTCCGCCAGGAACGCGACTCTGTGGTCGACGTGCGAGTGGCTGCCCAGGTCGCGAAATGCCCCGTTAGAGCTGCCGGAAAAGCCGTTGATACGATACTCATAGTCCAGGACGAAGAGGGGCAAAGCGCCGTTGCGTTCAAAATCTACCGTGCTGGCGTCGATTGCCAATTGCAGTTCTAGTTCGAGCATCTCCATGCGGCTGGTCTCCGCATGCGTGGCCAGCGCCTCTGCGTCCAGGTCGAGCCCGAGCGGATTGGGATCCGTGGTTGGGACCAACCCAGTGCGTGAGCCCATGGACAGGCCTTGGCGGTTCATAATCCGCTTGAGATCGCGCTGACGCCTTCGGACCTGCGTGTTGGCGATGATGATCGCCTCCAGGCGGGCCGCGACACCAGACTGTGCCCGCATGATCTCGATTTCTGGCGCGTCGCCGGCCGCCACGCGCTTCCGGGCTTCGTCCAGTTGTTGCAGGGCCAACTCGTACTGCTGCTGGCGCACCTCCAACTCGCGGCGGGTGGCGTAGAGCAGCCAATACGCGCGGTCGGCGTTGGCGAGAATCCGGATGGCGGCGAGCTTGGTCTGTGCGTCGGCAATGTCACGCCGGTACTTGGCGACGCGGATTGCATGCGTATTCGTTCGGACGCCGGCGTCACGCAGCAGCGGCTGGCTGATCGAGAATTTCAGCCCCGCATCGTACGATGGATCAATGACGGTTGTATCATCCCCGGTGGGCGTCGTCTGATCGTCATATCTGGTCAGTGGAAAGTCGATGGTGACGGTCCCGCCCGTGCGCAGCGGAATGCGCACACCCATGTCATACGACGTGGATTGTGACTTTCGCGCGGGACCGTCCAGAATTGTCGAGCGCCGATCCTTCTTGTGGTGCTCGATCGAGCCGAACAGCAGCGCTTCGAACTGCGCCTGCTCTTGGCTGACCGTCTCCTGCGAGAGGGACGGATTCACGAGTTCGACGCTCAGATGCAGGTTGTTGGCCAGCGCCGCCGCCCGCACCTCGGCTAGATTGAGCTCGATCAATTCGGGAGGCTCACCGGCAGCGGTGACATCCTCGGAAGCGTCGGCCGCAGCCTGTTCGACCGAGACTGGCTCGGATCGCGACATCTCCTCCAGCCGAACGGCCAGCGTTTCGTCGAGCTGCTGAGGCGCCTTGCGGTAGTCTTCGCAGTAATCGCGCGTCAGCAGACTGCAGCCGGTGAGGCCAAACAGCAGGACCGCCGCCGGGGCCCAAGACGAGCATGGTTGCTTTCGCGGTTTCGTTATTCGCATCGCAGTGCCACCATAAGATCGATCCTGGTTGCCCACCGAGCGGGAATGTAACACGCCGGCAAGGCAACTGTGGTCAATGGCAGTGGGACGGTGATGAAGGTGGCCGGGGTAGCCGTTCCGATGCCATACAGCAGGCTTGTCAACGCGCGCGTTGCCACGAATGAGACAGCCATTCCGATACCGAGACCTACGGCGGGTAGGACCACGCCCCGCTTCAATATTAGTGACAACATGCTGCTCGGCTGGGCGCCCAAAACCACGCGAATTCCGATCTCATGTGTGCTCTGCCCGATCAAACTAGACATCACGCCATATAGCGGTCGTCGTGGGTAATCATGCAAACGGTCGCGTCGTCTCGATGCAGGTCGAACACGAGGTTGGTTTGATCGCCCACCAATGCCCGGACTTCGGCGACGCGCTGCTACCCGTCACCCGAACCTGGCGCAACATCTCGCCACGCTCTACGGTCGGCTAATCAGCCGGCGACCAGCTACGGATTGGCGTGGAATGTCTATGCGCCGATCTTCCAACCATGCATTCGCAATCCTCGTGCCAATATCGCCGTACCACGCAAAACGGACGTGACGCGTCGGGAAACGGTGTTTCAGGTTGACATATGAGGCAAGCTACGGCCCGTACGTGTCCGCATCCGGGATCACAAATCCCAGAACCGGACACGTTGGCAGCGGCACTGCGACAGTAACTTAGCCGGCCTTGTGGACTTGCAGCGACACCGGAAGCGGATTCTGCGCTGATGATACGACTCGTCCAAGGAAAGCCTCGTGTTACCGCTGCAGTCTCCGGGCCAGTTCCGTCACCCTGGCCGGCAAGCAGAACTCAAGGAAGGAGATGGTGGATGCGCGGGAGATGTTGCGAGGAGCCGGCTTGGTGCAGAGTTCGGCCTCCTTCAGACGCGGGAGGTTCTCGGCCAGGCGCCTGGCGGGACGATCAGCCCGTCCCAGGTGTCGAGGTGGACACACGACGTCCGGTAATACTCCCGAAGTGGTTCGATGATCGCCGGCTCTGAACCTAATTTGCCAATCCTGGAGCGCCTGGTGTGATCCGTCGATTTCCATTCTGTTCGACTGATTTCTACTCAGTTTGTCTAGCGGAGCTTCAGATTACCTATGGCGGCGATACCGGGCATCATGACGGTCTCCGAAGTGGCGGAGTTCATGCGGGTTTCCCGGGAGACGGTTTATCGTCTCGCTACGCGTGGCGAACTTCCCGGACGAAAGATCGGTCGGATCTGGCGGTTTCAGAAGGTGGCGATCCAGAAGTACTTGGGCGGGGAAGCGGACTCTGAGCATACCGGCCGCACAGGACGTGGTCGGGAATCCGGCGATGTTCCCAGCGATGATGTGGACCCGTCGAACGAACAGCCTTGCCCGGGCGAACCCACCGAGCGTACACCAGGCCTGGGAAACCCCAGGGCCACTATCCATCGGAGAATTGACTGATGCACCCTATGACAGTTGAAAAAGAAGAGAGTGGAACGCAGCCACGGCGCTGGGCGTCGTGTCTGTGCGAGGTTGTGGGAATAGTTTCCTACTCTCCTCCGCGCGCGGCGCAATCACAACTTGGCGCGAGTTGGATGCTAGCATGCGTGGGGACAATCATCCTTGTTTTATCTTCGGCTGTCATAGCAGAGGAAACCGTCGGCGATCGCACGCGCGGTGCCAGCCAGGTGACGACGAATGACGAAGACCGGAGCACCAACCCCGGCATGGATGACGATGATAGTATCGCTGACCTCAGCCTGGAAGAACTCATGGATGTGCAGGTCGTCGTCACCGCCTCGCGTCGCGAGCAGAAGATCACGACCGTGCCGTATGCAATTACGGTGATTACTTCGGAAGACATCCGATCGGCAGGGGCCCGGTCGATTCCTGACGCACTCCGTCTCGTGCCAGGAGTGGATGTGGCCGACCTGTCATTCGGCAGCTATGCCGTCTCACCGCGGGGGTTTCACGGTTTTTTGGCGAGGCAGGTTCTCGTTCTGGTAGATGGACGGCAGATCTTCGACTCCCATTTCGGTGGCACCCTGTGGGGAAGCTGGCCATTCCTACTGGAAGACATCGAGCAAATCGAAGTGATTCGCGGTCCCGGCGGCGTAACGTGGGGCGCCAACGCAGTCAACGGCGTGATCAACATCATAACCAAGGATCCCGCTGATCAGCCCGGCTTGACCCTAACTGCTGGTGGAGGCTCGCGCGGCACACACAAGGAATACGTCGGGTACGCTGTTGAAGACGGGAAACTCCGGCTTCGGCTCTCTACTGAATATGAAGCCAGCGATGGTTTCCACAGTGGCGGGTCAATCCTCGGCCGGTTGGCGGATGACTACAAAGCTGGTCGCGTCAGCATCCACGGAATCTACGACAGCGGCCCTGACGACAAGTTCACCTTCTCCGTAGGCAGCTCGGCCGTGGACGGCTGTTATCCGAGGACGCCGCTGGGTGGATTTGGATGGCGTCGAAACTCCGGGTCTCAGGCTTCCTTCATCATGGGCAGGTGGTCGCACCGGATTTCAGAGGATAATCGCTTTGATCTGACGGGCTATGTCAACGACTTCTACGGTTCGGCCGGCGTGCCGCAGATGGACTATCGGTATCAACAGTTCGCATTGCAGCTCAGTCATACGTTCGTCCCCGAGCAGGATCACACGCTGACGTGGGGCATCGATACACGATTCGATCTGCTCGATGCGAGCAACTCCGACCCACAGATGCTTTCACGAGGATTCCTAAGTACCGGCATCGTCGGAGCATATGTCCGAGATCAGTGGCGGTTCAGGCCGAAGTGGACGCTCGACCTCGGGGCACGGATCGATTACGAGTTCTACGGTGGGGTGCAGCCCAGTGCGCGTGCATCTCTGGCCTACGAGATTGCAGAAGACTCCCTTCTTTATAGCTCGGTATCCCGCGCATTTCAAATGCCACCGGTTGGTTTGCGCTTCCTCGATATGCCCATGTTGAACAGGCTGAGCTGGGCTGTCGGCGATCGGGATGCCGACGCTGAGACCCTGGTCGCCTATGAACTGGGGTACCGCGGGCGGTTCTTCGATCGCCTTGAGACAAACCTGAATATCTTCTGGCACGACTACGACAAGGTCACGACCCTCTCGCCCCGACTGGGTCCTCCCGGGCTGCTCGTTCTGGATTTCGGTAACCGCGCCTCGGCCTCCTTGTACGGTGTTGAGTTTGGCGCCAGCTACGCAGCAGCCGAGAATCTCACCTTGCTGGCCAACTACACCTTCCAGAATCTGGATTGGCGCGCTTCGGTTCCCTTTCATGACAAAGAGTTGATCTCACCGCCCGAGCACAAGGCTATGGTCGGTGCTCGGTACAGCCCCACGGACGATCTTCATCTTTCCGGGCAGTTACATTTCGTTGGGGGAACGAAGGCTCCAAGAGCGGACTTCCCTTTCGTAGCCCGGAGCATCGACCCATATCCGCGGCTTGATCTGCGCGCCGAGTATGAGTTTCAAGATGACGACGCGTCCCTTGCGATTGGTGTGCGGAACCTCCTGGACGACCATCACCCTGAGGGAGGCACGCTCTTTCTGAATTATGCAGAAACACCACGCATGATCTTCATGGAGTTTAAGATGCGAATCAAGTAGCGATGTGTAGAAGTCTGGGCGTTGTCCGGCTGAATCCGGACGAAGAGAATCGAAAGTAGAAACGAGCGGTGCCTGACGTGTTGAGTCGGAAGGCGACAAAGTGTTCTATCCTGATGGTGTTGGCCGTTTCGGCCTTGCTGGCACCCACGCTTCCGGTGGGCGCGCAGGAGATCGACGAAGCCAAATCGCTTAAAGTAAAAGCCGCGTATCTGTACAACTTCGCCAAGTTCATCGAGTGGCCTGATGGTGCGTTTGAAGATGAACAAGCGCCGTTCGTTGTAGGTGTGCTTGGTGACGATCCGTTTGGGCAGATCCTCGACGACACCGTTGAGGCAAAGAACGTAGCACAGCGTTCGGTCAAGATCCAGCGGTTGCACTGGAACAACAAGGCGGATCGAGACAAACTCAAGAACTGCCATATTCTGTTCATCAGTGCATCGGAGAGAAGCCGGCTCGACAAAATATTCGCGGCGCTGGAAGAGTGCCCGGTACTAGTCGTTTCGGACATTCACGACTTCGCCCGCGACGGAGGGATGATTGGATTCGTTCTGGAGAAGGGACGGATCGCCTTTGAAACCAGCCGCGAGGCCCTGGAAAAGGCCAAGCTGAAGGCCAGCTCCCGACTGCTGAAGCTCGCCAGGATTGTAGAACCCAGTAAGCGTTCCAGGTAGGAAAGCCAGGTAGGCGTGCGCACGCCACGGCGTGACAGACATAGGATCCAGCGACGATGCTCTCGGTCAAGGACATGTCATTCAAGGGCAAGATGCTGCTGTACGCCGCGGCGACAACCAGCACCGCGCTGGCGCTGTGCTGCGTCGCCGTAATGGCAGCGCAGTGGATCGAATGGCGGAGAGAAGTCCCTCGAAGACTGGCCATCCAGGCCGACATAGTCGGCATGAACGCCAGTGCTGCTCTCACGTTCGACGATCAGGAGTCCGCAGAGGAGACCCTCCGAGGCCTGGAGGCCGACGACAATATCGTTCTTGGCAGCATCTGTTCCTCCGACGGGACTGAGTTCGCCACCTATAGGCGTGTCGGATCGGAGGAGGTCGCGGTGGAGGAAGTAGGACCCAGTGGTCACCGATTCTCGCGCAGCCGGCTTCATCTGCGTCGCCCAATCGTCCTGGACGGGGCGGAGATCGGTTCAGTTCACCTACAATACGATTTGCGCGAACTGTACGGAGGACTGAAGAGGTTGGCGGCAGCGGTCGCCGGCGGCATGTTACTGGCGTTGGTGGGCGCTGCTCTTGTGTCGTCCAGGATTCAACGCGTGCTCGCCAGGCCGGTGACGGATCTAGCGGACGCCGCGAGGAGTGTTGCAGAGCACAAGGATTACTCCGTGCGGGTTGTCAGAAGAACCGGGGACGAACTCGGCACGCTAACCGACGCCTTCAATGATATGCTGTCGCGAATACAGAAACGTGACACCGCTTTGCAGGAATCGCACGACACACTGGAACGGCGGGTTCACGAACGGACCGTGGAGCTGGCTAACGCCAACGCCGTGCTGAAGACCGAGATCGCCGAGCGCAAGCAGGCTGAAGAGGCGTTACGCGAAAGAGAGCAGAGATTCCAGGATATCGCTGAAAACGCCATGGAGTGGATCTGGGAAATCGATGCCAGTGGAAAGTACACCTATACCAGCCCCATTGTCGAGGAGCTTTTAGGCTATAAGCCTGAGGAGGTACTCGGGAGGTATTTCTACGACCTGTTCCATCCTGATGACCGAGAGGAGTTCAAGAACGCGGCGTTTGAAGTTTTTGCTCAAAGAGGCCATTTGCACGAGTTCATCAACCGGAACGTACACAAGAACGGTAAGACGATCTGGGTCTCAACAGGTGGGGTTCCCATACTCGATGAGAAAGGGGATTTGCTTGGATACCGGGGCGCAGACATTGACGTGACCGAGCGTAAAGAGGCGGAGGCCGCACTGCGCGAGAGCGAGGCACGCCTCCGCACCCAAAACACAACTCTCGTAGAGCTTGCGCGGAGCAGCGCACTCTACAAAGGCGATCTGAAGGCAACCGTAATGCAGATCGCCGAGGCTGCCTGTTACTCGTTGAGCGTCGAGCGCACCAGCGTTTGGTTGTACGCCGACGATCGATCCAAGATGCAGTGCCGCGACCTTTACGAATTGAGTGCTGACCGCCACACTGATGGTCTCGAACTGGCGCTCGCAGACTTCCCCAGATACTCCGCCGCACTGGAAGAGGGGCGTGCGATTGCTGCACACGACGCCCACACCGACCTCAGGACAGCAGAATTCTCCACGGCCTACCTTACTCCCCTCGGCATTACCTCCATGCTTGACGCTCCAATTCGCGTTGGCGCTGAAGTTGTCGGTGTAGTGTGTCACGAGCACGTTGGGCAACCCAGGCACTGGACACCGGACGAAGAGTACTTTGCGGCTTCGATCGCTGACCTCGTATCCCTCGCCATTGAAGCGAGCGAACGTAGGCGAAAGGAAGTGGAGTTGCGGCAGGCCAAGGAAGCCGCCGAGGCTGGCAGCCGGGCCAAGAGCGAGTTCTAGGCCAACATGAGCCATGAGATCCGGACACCCATGAACGGTATTATGGGCATGAGCGAACTTGTCCTCGGAACCGAGCTTACCGACGAGCAGCGAGAGTATCTCGACACGGTCATGGAATGCTCCGATTCCCTCCTGAATCTGCTCAATGACATCCTCGACTTCTCGAAGATCGAGGCCGGCAAGATGGAACTGGAGACCATCGAGTTCGACCTTGTTTCCACGGTTGAGAGCGTTGTGGATGTGCTGGGGCACCGCGCGGCGGAAAAGGGGATTGAGCTGATCTGCGATGTTCATCAGGATGCACGGACTCATTTGCGTGGCGATCCAGGTCGCTTGCGGCAGGTGCTCATGAATCTGGTCGGCAACGCCATCAAATTCACCGAGCACGGCGAAGCAGTAGTGTCTGTTGCAGTGGAGGATCGAGAGGGGGGAATCGTCACACTGTTATTCTCGGTACGCGACACAGGCATAGGTGTTGCGAAGGACCGACAAAATGGGATCTTCGGCAGCTTCGTTCAGGCGGACGGGACCATTACGCGTAAGTATGGCGGTACCGGTCTGGGGCTTGCGATCTCCAAGCAGATCGTCGAACTGATGGGAGGAGAAATCTGGGTCGATAGCGAAGTGGATCGCGGAAGCACGTTCAGCTTCCGGACCGCGTTCGAGGCGGTCGACACCGTCGACGATTCCAATGGGAACGTGGTCGCGGAACTGCCCGACCCCCATCTCACGCTGGGTGCCAAGCGCATTCTGATCGTCGATGATAATGCGACAAACCGGCGCATTGTGCGACAGATGCTCGATTCCTGGGGCTGTTCGTCCGAGTCGGTGCCCGGAGGCGCGGAGGCGCTCGACGAGCTCAGGTATGCTGCCACGCAAGGTCACCCGTTCGATCTGGTGATCCTGGATGTGCAGATGCCCGAGGTGGACGGATTCAAGGTCGAACGTACGGTCCGTGCCGACTCTTCTTATGGCAGTCCGGAGGTCGTGTTCCTCAGTTCACTGGGCGACCGAAACGTTCAGATGGGCCAGGAGGAGACATCGCGTGCCGTCTATCTCACTAAGCCGATCAAGCAGTCAGTGCTTCTTAACACGCTCCTTGCGATCTTCATTCCCGAAACGGTGGGAAGTGTAGACCGGGCTTCGGAGGAGCGACCGCCGGCTGTGAATCGTCGGGAGTCCCAAGCGCGTATTCTGCTTGTCGAAGATAACTCGGTCAACCGCAAAGTCGCCGTCGGCATCCTTGATAAATGCGGCTACGACATCACGACGGCGGAGGATGGCCAAGCGGCGATTGAAACCCTGGAACGGAAGTCGTTCGATCTGGTGCTTATGGATCTGCAGATGCCGAGAATGGATGGGTTTGAGGCGACGAGGATCATTCGTGCAAGTGATCGCTGGCGCGACCTTACGGTCGTTGCGATGACGGCTCACGCCATGAAGGGGGACCGCGAACGTTGCATGGAAGCGGGAATGGATGACTATATCACAAAGCCACTGAAGGCTGAGGAGTTGCAGCAGATGGTTGATAAATGGGTGTCGAAGTCTAGTTCATCCAGCGAGGCCGCCGGGCCATCTGAACACGGGCCAGCGGTGTACGAGGTTGCTGCGTCGCGGTCGAAGACTCCGTTAGATCTTGAGAGAGCATTGAAGCAACTTGGTGGCGATCGTGAGCTGTTTGACGAGGCACTTGCCGTCTTCCTTGACGACCTTCCCCGCCAAGCCGGCGAACTGGAATCCGCAGTTTCTGACGCAGACGCTGAGCGGTTGCATGCGGCTGCCCACAGCCTGAAGGGTGCAGCTTCGAACATATGCGCGGAGCCCACTCGTTGTGTGGCTCAAGAACTCGAGAGGAGAGGGCGTCATGGCGAACTCAAAGAAACGGATTTGCTGCTCGAGGAACTTCGGCAACACCTCGATTGTTTGCAGGAGTTTGCCGCTTCATTGAGGGAGGAGTAGGTCATCACAGTGAATACACCATCCCGGATCCTCGTGGTCGACGACAACGCGACCAACCGTCTGGTACTAGCCAAGTCGCTGGAGAAGGCTGGGTACGACGTGCTCACAGCGAAAGACGGGTTTGAAGGCGTCGAGGCCGCCACTCGGCAACACCCCGACCTGGTCCTTCTGGACATGATGATGCCGGGGCGAGATGGTATCGAGGTCTGTACCATTCTCAAAGCGCAGAAAGAAACGTCCACGATTCCAATCGTCTTTGTGACCGCCGTGGCAGAAACTGATCAGATTCTCAGAGCCTTCGAAGCGGGGGGTTGCGATTATGTCACGAAGCCCTTCCGATCAGATGAGGTGCTGGCCCGCGTTTCGACGCACGTTCGTTTGCGACGTGCCGAAGCAGAACTACGACAGCAAAACAGGCAGTTGGTGGAGCTGACGAACGAACTTTCCATGCTAAGCCGCATCGACTCGCTCACGGGATTGCTCAATCGCAGAGCCTGGGAGGAGCGGATAGAAGAGGAACATGAGCGATTCCAACGGCATGGCAATGTCTACAGCGTCGTTATGATCGACGTCGACTGTTTCAAAGCCATTAACGATGCTCGAGGGCACCTGGCAGGCGATGAGTGTTTGAGGCGTATTGCCGAATCTGTCGCATCTGTCTGCAGGAGTGTCGATCAGATTGGCAGGTACGGAGGCGAGGAATTCGTGGTGTTGGCACCTGACACGCCAGGTGACTCAGCGGCCAAGCTGGCTGAGCGTATCCGGAGCGCGATCTGGGCGCTTGGCATGCCGCATCCCGCGAACATGAACATCGGCCGAGTCACGATCAGCCTGGGTATTGCCACCTGTGCAAGCGGTTCGTGGGAGGATGTTCTCAGGAAGGCCGACGACGCTCTCTACGTAGCCAAGAAGGCTGGGCGGAACATGGTCTATGCTGCCGACGAAGCGCTGTGGGGAACCTCCACAATCACTGAAGACACATCCGCCGTTCTGACTGATCCGGAAGGCAACGAACAGGTACGCGTGCTCATAGTCGACGATGAGCGGACCAACCGAGTCATCTGCAAGGGCAGCCTGGAGCGTGCGGGCTACCACGTGCGCGAAGCCATCGACGGTCTCACGGCTATCACGAGCGTCATTGAGGATCCTCCCGACGTCATCATCATGGATGTGATGATGCCAAACATGGATGGTCTGGAGTGCACCCGAAAACTCAAGGCCGATCCTGATGCACGGGACATACCCATCATAATGGTGAGTGCCCTTGCGGAAGGCGAAGACATTCTCGCCGGTCTCGATACGGGTGCTGACGAGTACCTGACCAAACCGATCAGAACTACTGAGTTGGCTCTTCGGGTCCGAACGATGGCACGACAGCACCGCGATCGAGCGGATTTGTTGAGGAGTTTCCAGCTACGCGGTGAGCACATGCAGATTCTCACTGTTCTGGTTGAATTTTGCCGAAAGGTTGCCACCTGCAACCGCTTCGACGAGGTAGTCGGACACACTGTTGCTGTCGTGGCTGATGTAGTTCATAGTCGCCGAGTCTCGGTCATGCTGCCCGACGACGAACAACAGCACCTGAGCATTTCCAAGGCGACCGGTATGGATACGGAGTTGGCAAGTACGGTCAAGGTGCCTCTCGGTGCGCCCATCGCCGGACAGGTATTCGCGTCCGGTAGACCGGTTGTGATTAACACCGATGCAGAAAAAGTCACCAATGCGAAAACCTATGACTCTCGCTTTTTTGCAAGTGTTCCGTTGGTTTCAGCGCCTCTCGGCGCAGCGGGTCGAGTTATGGGAGTGCTCAATGTCACTGAGCGTATCGGCCAACAGCCGTTCGAACCGCACGAGTTGGAATACATAGAGCTGATCGCCAAGGTGGCCGCCACCGCGATGCAGGAAATCCTCAGCCGTGAGGCTCATTCCCAGGCTTCCGACTCAATCATGGTGGCGCTTGCCAAGTTGGCGGAGCATCGTGACAACGATACCGGTCTGCACGTCGATCGGGTGGCCCGGTACTGCTGTATCCTCGCTGAAGGCCTCAGAGAACAAGATGAGTATCGCGATCACATCGACGATGTGTTCATGCACGATCTGGCTCGCTCCGTACCGCTTCACGATATTGGCAAGGTTGCAATTCCCGATGACATCCTGCTGCATCCTGGCAAGCTGACGGCAAAACAGATGGAAGTCATGCGCACACACGCAGTGATCGGCGCCAACACAATTGACGCCTTGATTGAGCGTTCACCAAGTGTCGAGTTTCTCAAGATGGCCGCAGACATAGCCCGCTATCACCACGAATGGCATGACGGTTCTGGTTATCCACACGGGCTCAAGAACCACGCAATTCCTTTGTCCGCGCGCATCACTGCACTCGCCGATGTGTACGATGCCTTGACTACAAAGCGAGTCTACAAAGACGCCATACCCCACGAGACAGCTGTGGGAATTATCCGGGAAGGTATGGGTTCACAATTCTCCCCGGGCGTTGTGGAGGCCTTTCTGAAGCGCGAAAGCGAGTTTGCCAACGTTGCGGCGGAGCTCGCGGACAACTTCAGCGCGGATAGCCCGGTCGAGATGGTCAGCGTCTGAGATGTTCAGCCGGAGGCTATGTTCTCTCGGTACGTTCCTGAAGACTCCATCCGGGAGGGGGCTGGCGTGTCGAGTGAGGAGTTGGTGCTCTCGCGCGTGAACTTTGCCCTCGAAGCAGGAGCCGCTGGCGGTTTCGATCACCTCAACATCGTCACGGTTCATTTGGTGAGCGAGGCTACCGGTATCTCCTTCCTGGTCATGGGACATGTTGACGGAACCACATTGACACATCTGATCAGGGAGCATGAGCCACTTCCTGCGACCATGACTAGAACAAGTTCTATTTTGTCGTAACGTCGGGAAGTCGATTTCTTCTTGAGAAACTTCCAGTCCGGACGCTACAAGATGGTTGAAACTGCTATAGTGGGTTGTTCCGTCAATTCCTCGCAGGATTGGGCGCTGCGCATGGGGCGGGGCTGATCCATCGGAACATGAACCCCCCAAACCTCCTTCTGGTGTGCGCGGAGCAGACCGACAAGCTGGACGCCGCGACCCTCAAGATCGCGGATTTCGGCTTGGCCCGAATGCTCGCCGCGCAGACGCATGACCATGCCGGACTCGGTCTTGGGTACGCGTCCCTTGGGCGTTAACGGTAAATGTTCGGTTATTGACGGCCGCAGTCTTCGAGCCACCTTGGATGGTGTGCTCGCGCTGTGGGAGCACCTGCCGCATGGGCCGCTGGTCGCGAAGCCCAGGACCGGCTTCGTTGATATCCGATCATCGAGTATGGGAAGTACATCGACTGACCGGTAATGACGCCCAATGCGACCGCGAACGAAGACGCCCGGACATCCCTTCAAGGCCAGGCAGGCAGCTGAGGCCGGGGGGCATCGTGTTCGAGGCTTTGGCGCCGGGCTGCGCTACACTGCGCAGGGTCTCGCTCCGCCCGCCGTCGATCTTGTTTTCGGAGGGTGTGGTGCCTATTGAAGGCCGTGCTTCAGAGCATCTCGACCTGACCCTGAACTGGAGTATCATGGTCCATAGGTGAATAGCCGGTTGGCACGCGGCTGCTTCCTTGCGAGCCCGCTTCCGAGGAGCGCTAAACGTGGGCAAAAACAGAGAGATTCTGCTAATCGAGGACGAAACCGATCTGGCCGACCTTATCCGGCACAACCTCGAGCGCGAAGGGTACCGTTGTCGGTGCATGGCTAACGGGGAAGACGGCTTGGCCGAGGCCCGGCGTAACCCGCCCGACGTTCTGGTCCTGGACAGAATGCTACCCCGGATGTCGGGCGATCAGGTAATCTCAAGACTGCGGCGCGAACCGAAGACGGCCAACATCCCGATCCTGATGCTTACCGCCAAAGCTGAAGAATCCGACGAACTGGTGGGCTTCGCACTCGGTGCGGACGACTATGTTACCAAGCCGTTTTCGATGAAGCTGTTGCTCGCGCGGATCGACGCCTTGCTACGCCGCGCGACCGCGTCCTTTTCACCGTCGAACGTCCTCAACGTGGGACCGATCAGCTTGGATAGAGATCGCCGTGAGGCGACGCTCGATGGGAAGATCATCACGCTAACGGCCACCGAGTTCGGGATTCTCTGGGAGCTCATCGCAGCACGAGGGCGAGTCCTCAGTAGGAACCGGCTCATCGACTCAGTCCTCGGTACTTCCGCGGTGGTTACCGACCGCACGATCGACGTGCATGTCGCGGCGCTGCGGAAGAAGATCGGCCGTGCCGCTACGCTTATTCAGACCATTCGCGGGATCGGGTACACACTCCGTGACCGATCAGGAGATCAAGCGTGATGCAAAGCCGTAAGAGACCGAGTAAGCTTCTCTGGAAGCTGTTCGCTGGCCATGCCGTTCTGATGGTAGTTGCGTTGGCGACCTGTGCCCTGCTAATCGTCCGCGGACTTGAGGAGTTCCAAGCCGATGAGTTAACGGAACATCTCAATGCTCAGGCCATCACGCTCCGAGCTATGGTCCGGGGGCAGCTCGATGTTGCCCAGTCTAAGCGGCTCGACCGAATCGCCAAGGAAGTGGGTGAGAATGAGGCGGATGGCCTGCGAGTGACTATTATGGCTGTCGACGGGACTGTGTTGGGCGATTCTCAGGCCGACGTTCTGCAAATGGACTCGCACTGCGACCGGGAGGAAATTCAGGCAGCCCTTCAGACCGGTAGGGGGGAGAGCACGCGATGGTCCGACACGCTTGGGCGTACGCTCATGTATGTAGCTGTCCGCGTGGGCGCTGAGGAGAATCCCGAAGGCGTGGTTCGGGTTGCCCTTGCCACGAGGACCATCGGAGCCCGTACCCAGGCTATCCGCAAGATGATCTGGACCATCGCGATCGTGGCGATGGCGGCAACCGCCGTGTTTGCCCTGGGGCTAGCCCGGCTGTGGACCATACCGATCCGGCGTATCACGCGTATAGCTGCGAGTCTCTCCCGCGGAGATCTTTCCGCCCGAGCCAAAGTGCGCGGGTCGGACGAGTTGGCTCGCCTTGCCCAATCGCTCAATGAGATGGGTGATCATCTGAGCAAACAGGTGAGCACGATTGACGGTCAGCGACAGACCCTCGAGGCCTTGCTTAACCAGCTTGAAGAGGGGGTGGTCGTTGCCGGACCGGACGGGAAGATCATCCTGTCCAACCCGGCCGCAGCAAGATTGCTCCATCCCGAGGATCCAGAGCATCCGGCGGCGCACTTATGGGTGGGGCGGTCTATCGAACAGTGTGTGCCGCAACACGACCTACAGCGCCTGCTATTGAGTGACGGTCCCGGGCAGAAACGGCATGATGCACCCGATGGCGATGCATCGCCCACCACCGGCAAACCTGCCGACCGTCCGACCAGTGAGGTCCGCCTCGAAGTTCACCATCCCGGCGGTTCCGTAACACTATTGGCTCGTGGGTCGTATATTGAGATACCTGCTCGCATGGTGGACGGCGCCACACCCGGCGGATCCAGCAAAGCGGTCACTGGTCGAATTCTGGCGCTTACGGACATTACAGAAATCGCTCGTACGATCCAGATGAAGACTGATTTTGTGGCCAACGCCTCTCACGAGCTGCGCACCCCACTGGCCACAATTCGCGCGGCAATAGAGACAGTGATGAACATCGACGTCGGCCAGGACGCGGAATCGGCAAGACGTTTTCTCCAGGTTATTGACCGGCACAGTACCCGCCTTGAAGCACTGGTCGCCGACCTGCTCGCGCTGTCGCGTGTGGAGTCGACATCAAGAGAGGTGAAACCTGCCGCCATTGACGTCTGTCGATTCTGCGGCGAACTTAGTGACAGGTGGGCGAACCGCGTCAACGAGAAACAGCTCCACTGGGATTGCGTTATCCCATCCGACCTGCGCGAGATGACCGCCGACCAAGATGTCATCACAATGGTGCTCGACAACCTCCTCGACAACGCCATCAAGTTCACGGACCTCGGCGGGCATGTCTCCGTCACATTCCGTAGCGAGCGCGACGCTGTGGCCGTCGAAGTCGCCGACGATGGGTGCGGGATCTCTCCGCAGGACCAGGAGCGTGTCTTCGAGCGCTTCTACCAAGTCGCGCAGGCCCGGTCCCAAGCTGAGGGAGCCCAGGCGTCAAGTCGCGGAACCGGCCTGGGGCTGGCGATCGTCAGGCATGCAGTCGCCTCGATGGGAGGCAGAGTGTCCCTGACTAGCGAACTGGGAACCGGAACCCGGGTGACCATAACGATCCCGCAACCGTCGTAACTGCAAGAGGCGGGTGGCTCGTCTCCACACCCACATTCCCACCTTGCACGCGAATTGTAATCGAACAACTTAATGCAATCTTAACGCAACCCTAATGAAGCTCTAATCCAAGGTCCATATCTTCTCGGGCGTTAGAGCAGAGCCCAGACCGGACGTCTGGTGGCAGACGCCATCGGAGTGGCGTTCCGGGTCGCGAGAATGCAAACGGAGTATCAAATCATGAACGGTCAGGTCTTCGGCAGGCAGCTTGGTCGGATCCCTCTTGTATGGGGATGTTTGGCGCTTACGTTTCTCTCATCTGGAGATGCTGATGCCCGAGAAAACCAAGTCCCGCAGGCGGAGTCACAAGCCGCGGCAGTGGATTCCGGCAAACCTGAGTCACGCGGTGAACCTGCCGAGCCTGCACAGGAATCCAGTTCCTTTGATCTTCGAACGGCCAAGCGGTTAACTGGCGACTGGGGCGACGTGCGCACCGATCTCTTAGATCAGGGCGTTAGGTTCAAGGTCACGCTGATGAACCAGCTTATGGTCAACATGCACGGCGGAAAGGAAACCAAGAACGGTCATGACACCGCCGGCAGCTACGAATTCAACGTCTACCTTGACATGGATAAGCTGCTGAAGATCCCCGATGCCACGTTCTGGATACGGGCCAAAGGTACGTGGGGCGGCGACGATTCGGACTTCGACAAGGAGAAGATCGGCGGACTGTTCAAGACCAACCAGGACGCTAGCTCCGAGGAGCCGCTCTTCATCGACAAATGGCACTGGCAGCAGTTTCTCTTCGACAAGAAACTGGAGTTGCGTTTCGGTCGTCAGGAGCCGGTAAAGGACCTCTTCGATACCAGCAAGGTCATGGGCCATGAAGACAAGTGGTTTCTAAATCGGGCCTTGGTACGAAACGCCACGATCCCCTCGAACAAGGGACTGGGGCTGTTCGCGAAATGGAAGTTCGCGGAGCACGCCTACTTGAGTATGGCTGTCCTGGATGCCCATTCCCGCAGCCGGCAAACCAACTTCAACACCGCCTTCCACGACGAGGACGAGTATCGGTTCTTCGCGGAGCTGGGCCGCACGCCCAAGCTCAGTTCGTCGAACGGCAGGCTTTGGGGTCACTACCGGATCGGTACATGGTACGACCCGACACGGAAGAAGAAGTTCCGCGACACCATGGGCGGGCTCCGCGAGGAGCAATACGAGAGCGGTGACTGGGGCTTCTTCGTGGGCTTCGATCAGATGCTCTGGAAGGAAAACGATGACGCGAAGGACAAACAGGGTTTCGCGATCGCCGCTCGCTATGGCCACGCCAACGGCGAGGTCAACAAGATCGAGGACTTCTGGGCCTTTGGAACACAGTACACCGGCATAATCCCCGGTCGCGATAAGGATCAGTTCGGCATCGGTGTGGGGCAGGGAATCCTGGCCGACGAGTACGAGCGGGTTCATGAAGGTGCTCACCGCGAGACGGTCTATGAGATGTACTACGCAATCAACCTGGCTCCGTGGCTGATCATCAGCCCGGATCTCCAGTACATCACCAACGCAGGTGGAGATTCGGACGACGGCGACGCCTTTGTGGCCGGTCTGCGAGTCAAGATGGGCCTGTAAGTTGTATTACCGAGGAAAGGAAACATCTCGATGCAACGTTCTTTGAGCAATCCGATCAGGAAGATGAAAGTGGCGGCTCTGTCCCTGGCCGCGGTCGGCATGATGTACGCTTCGGCGTGTACAGTCGGAGACATCCGGCACAACGTCATCAACGGAACGCTGGCTTTCGTAAAGGGATACACGGGTGATCTGTGGGAAGCGCTGGTTCCGCCTGCTGATGAGCTTGTCGGTGACTAGTGATGGGTAGGCTGTGCCTGAGGACTCCTGTTCCAATATGGGATGTAAACAGACTGGGAGCGAAAATATGAAAGATGAAGCCACGTTCTCTCGTGGATGGACTTCGGTGGTTGTCCTCTGTACCGCGCTGTTTGCAGCCGGGCTAGGTGAGCCGGCAAGTGCCCAGCGCCTGAAGGGCAAGGTCAAGATTGATGGATCAAGCACGGTTGCACCGATCACCATGGCCGCCGCCGAGTTGTTCCAGGCAGAGAACCCCAGCGTCCGTGTCACGGTCGGCATATCCGGCACGGGTGGTGGTTTCAAGAAGTTCCTGGACACCAGGCCAAATCTGCGCACGGATATCACTGACGCTTCTCGGACAATCAAGGAGTCGGAACTCGCAAAGGCGAAGAAGGTCGGCGTCGAGTTCATCGAAGTTCCCATCGGCGTCGATGGAATTGCCGTGGTTCTAAACCCGTACAACGCGTTCTGCGAGTACCTTACGGTTGAGGAACTGAAGCGGATCTGGGAGCCGGACAGCGAGGTTAACAACTGGCGACAAGTCCGCAAGGGCTTCCCCGACCTGCCCCTTAAGCTGTACGGACCGGGCACGGACAGCGGGACCTTCGACTACTTCACGAAGGCGATTGTGGGCAGAGAAAAGGCCAGCCGCAGTGACTATACGGCGAGCGAGAGCGACAATGTTCTTGTGCAAGGAATTGCGGGCGATCCCGGCGCGCTGGGCTATTTCGGGTACTCCTACTACGAAGCCAACAAGAAGAAACTGAAGCTCGCCGCCGTCGACAACAACAACGGTAAGCCCATAAAACCTAGCCTGGACGTGATCCGATCAGGCGCCTACAAGCCACTTTCTCGGCCAATGTTCCTCTACGTAAATAGGGATGCCTACAAGCGTCCCGAGGTTCGTGCATTCCTGGAGTTCTTCTTCAAGAACGCCCGCATGATAGTCGAACATCCGCGCGTGAACTACGTGGCGCTTTCTGAGGAACTGTATAAGGCCGGCCTCAAACGCCTGCACAGCGGCACCACCGGGTCGGCCATGGCCCAAGCAGGGAAGGGTGAAGCGGATCTGACTCAGCTGTTCGTAGGCAAGTAGGGCGAAAGAAAGTCCGCGCTCGAGGGAAAACGGAGCGTTTGGAGAGGATGTAGATGGCGGGAGCCGAGGGCGTGCCCCTGGCTTCCGCTCCGTATCGGGGTGCCATTCCCCGCGAATCCGGTTGTGGGAAATGGCGGGTCCCCCTGACTGATGCGATGGCGAGAGCATGGTAACTAGGCTATCTCAAGCGAAGGAAAGGGTGATCCACGGCGGGCTGTTCCTGTGTGCCGTGTTCTCGGTCTTCACCACCGTGGGCATCATCTGGATTCTGGCCAGTGAATCGTTCACCTTCTTCGCTGAGGTCTCGCCTTTCAGCTTCCTGTTCGGCACACGCTGGGCGCCGCTGCTGGAGCCCCGAAGCTACGGCATATTGCCGCTCATCTGCGGCACCTTCCTTGTGGCGAGTGGAGCATTGCTCCTGGCCGTTCCGATCGGCGTGGGGTCAGCGCTGTTCCTCAGCGAATACGCACCTCCGTGGTTTCGCTCCGTCATCAAACCGATTCTCGAGATACTGGCCGGCATCCCGACCATTGTGTACGGCTTTTTTGCCCTGATGTTCATCACTCCCGTGGTGATCAAGCCGCTGTTCCCTGACGCCAACACGTTCAACGCCGCAAGCGCCGCCGTTGTGGTCGGCGTGATGATCATCCCGACGATCGCCTCGCTTTGCGACGACGCGTTCCAGGCCGTGCCGCGCACGCTGCGCGAGGCCGCATATGCCGTATCTGCAACTCGTCTCGAAGTATCGACCCGCGTCGTTCTTCCCGCCGGGCTATCCGGCGTTACTGCCGCCGTCCTGTTGGCATTCGCTCGGGCCATCGGCGAAACCATGGCCGTCACGCTCGCGGCGGGTCTGACGCCCAAACTCACAGCCAATCCGCTCGAGAGCATCCAGACCATGACAGCCTATATCGTTCAGGTGAGCCTAGGCGACACGCCCGCCGGCACTATCGAGTATCAGACAATATTCGCCGTCGGGCTGGTCCTCTTTCTAATCACGCTCTCGATCAACGTTCTGGCCCAGCGTGTGCTGGCACGATTCAGGAGCGCCTACGAGTGACCCAGTCGGCAAACATGTTCAACACCCGGCTACCACGCCGCCGCCTGGTAGCGGGACTCTTCGCCGGAATGTTCCTGGCGATCACGCTGATCGGCGTTGCCGTGCTGGCCATCTTGATCGTAAGCGTGGCCGGTGAAGGCTGGTCGTCTCTGAGCGTGAAGTTCCTGACGAATCCACCGTCGAGGCTCTGGCCCGAAAACGCCGGCCTCAACAGTGCTCTGTTCGGAACCCTCTGGCTGACGGGTATCACAATTGTCGTCTCCATTCCGGTGGGCGTCGGCGGCGCCGTCTATCTGGAGGAGTTCGCTCGCGACAACCGTCTAACACGCCTGATCAGAATTAACATCGCCAATCTCGCCGGAGTCCCGTCGGTCGTCTACGGTATTCTGGGGTTGGCGGTGTTCGTGCGTTGGCTGAACTTCGATCGTAGCGTCCTGTCGGGCGGGCTGACGCTCAGTTTGCTGGTGTTGCCCGTGGTCATCATCGCCAGTCGAGAGGCGCTGGCCGGGGTTCCGCCGTCCATTCGTCATGCCGCCTACGCCCTCGGGGCGACCAAGTGGCAGACCGTGCGGGCCCATGTGCTGCCCGCCGCACTGCCCGGCATCATCACCGGAGTCATCCTGGCGCTATCCCGTGCTGTCGGTGAGACTGCACCGCTGATCATGCTGGGCGGGTTGACGTTCTGCACCGCCGTGCCCGATGGACCACTGAGCGATTTCACGGCCATGCCGATTCAGATATACAACTGGCTCGATGAGCCGCAGCCCGAGTTCCACCATCTCGCCGCCGCGGGCATCATCGTGATGCTGGGGCTGCTCCTGTCGATGAACGCCTTGGCTATCGGCATTCGCGCCTGGAAACAAAGGAGGCGCCTGTCGTGACGCTAATGAAGGAAACGCCGCCCCCCAAACAGACAAACACGCCGACGGCCCCGCACGCGCGACCCGCCGCCGATTTCTCGGACGCACCGGCCGCATCCGACGTGGTGATCCGCACTGACCGACTGACAGTTCGCTACGGCACCTTCGAGGCCGTCAAGAGAGTGTCCATGTCCGTGCTGGCCAACCAGGTGACCGCCATCATCGGACCCTCAGGCTGCGGCAAGAGCACACTTCTGCGAACCATGAACCGGATGAATGATTTTGTCCCCGGCGTGAGTGTTGACGGACGAGCCCTGTTTCATGGCGACGATCTGTACGCCTCCGGCGCCGATCCCGTGGCACTGCGCCGCCGGATCGGAATGGTCTTCCAGAAGCCGAACCCTTTCCCGAAGTCCATCTACAGGAACATTGCCTGGGGCCCGAAGATCAACGGTTACCGGGGCAACATGGACGAATTAGTCGAACATGCTCTAAAGCAGTCTGCGCTGTGGGACGAAGTCAAGGACAAACTGCACAACAGCGCGCTGGCCCTGTCCGGCGGCCAGCAACAGCGGCTTTGCATAGCCCGTGCCATCGCCCTCCAACCTGAAGTCCTGCTGATGGACGAACCGTGCTCGGCGCTGGATCCAATTGCCACCGCGCGGATCGAAGACCTGATCGACGAGTTGAAGAGCCGATTCACTGTGGTGCTCGTCACACACAATATGCAACAGGCGGCCCGCGTGTCCGGCGTGACGGCGTTCATGTACATGGGCGAACTCATCGAGGTAGGCGACACGAATATGATGTTCACAAAGCCCGGCAATCCCAAGACCCAAGACTACATCACGGGAAGATTCGGATAGAACCAATGACCGCACACTTCGTTCAATTGCTGGATGATCTACAGCGCCGTTCCATGCGGATGGCCAGCCTGGTCGAGGACGTCGTGCAGGAGGCCTGCGAGGCCGTGTTCGATGGGAATGAGAAACTGGCTCGCAGAGTAATCGGGCGAGACCAGGAAGTGGATGTTGAAGAGGTTCAGATCGAGGCGGAAGTGGTCCGCCTCACGGCGCTGTATCAGCCGGTTGGGTCCGACCTTCGCCTGCTCTACACGGTCTTGAAAACCAACAACAATCTGGAGAGGATCGCCGACTGTGCTGTCAACATCGCGGAGCGCGCGGAGTACCTTGATCGTCTCGCGGTGGGCAACCAAGTCAACACGGTTCGCCAGATGACAGGAATCGTCCAGTGCATGTTGCGCGTTGCGATCCAGGCCTACGGTGATCAGGACGCCGATCGTGGATACAAGGTGCAATCGGAGGATGATGCAGTCGACGCCACCTATGCTCAGATCATTCGTAGCGTAGTGGTCGACGCAGCCGGCAATCCCGACAACATGGCAGCCTACCTCGACATCCTGTCTATCGCCAAGAACCTCGAACGCATCGCGGACCACGCCACCAATATCGCTGAGGATGTGGTCTACCTATCCACCGGCGAGATTATCCGACACCAGCAGCGGTGAGCAATCAAGGGGATGCCGGTCCACCGATTCTTGCGCATCGGGAGAGACTTCATCGGGTCCAGCCGACGGAGTTCATGTCGCTGAGGTGTCGCAACGATCACGACGACTGATCGTCATCGATGAAATCGGCGGCGATGTTGCGGCGACGGTCTACGGTAAGGCGTAGCACATCGGGGCGGGCGTAGTGGCCGACAGGATCAAAATTCTGCCTGGCCCGTAGCACATCCTCGATATTGAGTTCCGCAGAAAGCAGCGTCTCTTTGCCCACTACTGGGGGGATTACCCAATTCCCTTCGGGTCCTGCAATACACGAGCCGCCGTCATACATAACTTCGCCGCTGTTGCAGATTCTCTCTCGGTAAGGAACATCTTTCGGCAGATCCGATTCACGGATCAACCCGCTGACGGAAACGACAAAGGACCGCGATTCCATGGCGACGAGACGGGTGATGTCCTGGGTCAACCTGAGACAACCGGGCCAGAGCATGACGTGCAGATTCTCGCCCGCAGCATAGAGGGCGGCACGAGTCAAGGGCATCCAGTTCTCCCAGCAATTCAGGGCACCGACTGTGAACTCGCCGATTGCGTGCGTCACCAGGCCCGCTCCATCGCCGATTCCCCATGACAAGCGTTCCTCATAGGTGGGAACGAGCTTGCGGTGTACGGAGAGGATCTTGCCTGACTCGTCGGTCATGACTCGCGAACAGTAGATCGTGTGGCCTCCACGATCCTCGGCCCGTTCCGCAATTCCGAGCACTACCGCGATGTGCGATTCCCTTGCCGCCTCACACACGGAATCGAGGTGACCGGCTTCCACGGAAACGGCCTCGTGCAAGTACCTGGCGTGGATTTCCTTCTGGTCGTCAGCATCAAACCTCGCAGCGTCCGTGCGGCTCAACCAGATAGGATAGGCTGGCACCAATGACTCGCCGAACGTAACCAGATTGCATCCCTGTTTGCCAGCCTGCCGTATTGAATCGACCACTTTGGCAAGAGTTGCACTGCGATTGAGGAACACTGGGGCTATCTGCGCGAATGCTACTTTCACCGATTTCTCCCGTTCATCGAATTCCGGGCAACCATCGTAAGCGAATGCACGCTATTTGGAGAAGGCGTTTTCCCGGGAACTCGATGCACTCGGCGCGAACATACTCGTACTGCTCAGGTCCACCTAAGGGACACAATGTTAACGCTAGTTCTCTTTCCGCTTGGCCGCGCCTGGTTCCTCGGTCATTCTCCTCAAGTCCAGCAGCTTGGCGAGCTGCCGTTCGTCCAGAAGGTTTTCTTCTCGCGCCAGGTCTCGAACCGACACGCCTTTATCAAGTGCCTCCTTCGCCAGCTTCGCGGCATTTTCGTAACCGATCGCCGGATTCAGCGCAGTCGCCACTGCCGGACTGCGCTCGGCGTTCGCCTGGCATGTCTCCTCGCTCGCTTCGATTCCCTCAATACAGCGGCTCGTAAACGCCGCAACGCCTTTGGTCAGGATCGCAATTTCCTGTAGCAGGTTGTACGCGATCACCGGCATCATGACGTTCAGCTCGAGCTGTCCGGCCTGTGCGGCGGAGACGATCGCGGTGTCGCATCCCAGGCAGTGAAAGCAAACCATGTTGAGCATCTCGGCCATTACCGGGTTGACCTTGCCGGGCATGATCGACGAGCCTGGTTGTACGGCCGGCAGGTGAATCTCCGCCAGTCCTGTGCGCGGTCCAGAACCCAAGAGTCGCAAGTCGTCGGCAATCTTTCGCAGGCTGGTCACCAGCACGCGCAGGGCGCCGGCCGCCTCGACGACCGAGTCCATACCCTGCATCGCTTCGAAGAGATTGTCGGCTTTGGTAAAGGTGTATCCTGTTGCCTCGTTGATCTGACTGATGGCGTGGTTGCGATACGCCGGATCGGTGTTGAGCCCGGTTCCGACGGCCGTACCGCCGATGCACAGTGGCATGAGGCCTTCGCAAGCGACCTCGATTCGCATCTGACCCAGGCGAACCATGCGCGCGTACGCACCAAATTCCTGCCCAAGACGAACGGGCGCCGCATCCTGCAAATGCGTTCGGCCGGCTTTGACGACCTGGTCAAACTCGACTGCTTTGTGCTCCAACGCTTCAGCAAGACGCCCTGTTTCCGGCGAGAGTCGCTCACGGATCTCGCACACGGCAGCGATGTGGATGGCCGTGTGGATGGTATCGTTGGTGGATTGAGCCATGTTGGCGTGATCGTTGGGATGGACCCGATCGTACACGCCCAGTTCACCACCTAGTAGCTCGTTGGCGCGGTTGGCAAGAACCTCATTGATGTTCATGTTCTGCGATGTGCCGGCACCAGCCTGAAACACATCCACGACGAACTGGTCGTCGAACCGTCCTGCGGTGACTTCGTCGGCGGCGGCGACAAGGGCCTCGCCGACCTCGGCTTTGAGAGACCCTGTCGCCATGTTCGCCTTGGCCGCAGCCCGCTTGATGATCGCCTGCGCACGAACGAAGGCGGCGGGCAGCCGCAAACCGCTAACTGGAAAGTTCTGCACGGCTCGCTGCGTTTGCGCTCCGTAGTATGCAGTGCGCGGGACCATGACCTCGCCCAGCGTATCGTGTTCGGTGCGGCATTTCATGTGAGGCCCTTCTCAGTCAGGAACACCCCCAACGTCTTGTCCAGAACGAGGATATGACTCAGCCACCAATCCCTGATGAACTCCACAATTTCCATGGAATGAACTGCTCGTCCGTTGTCGAAATCTCGCTGGAACGCTTCGACCCGTTCGATGAATTGTCCGTGAGCGGTCCTTTGCACATCGTATTCGGGATAGGCGTATTCGACCATGTAGTTCTCTTCCGTCAAGAAGTGGTACGACGTATAGTCCATCAGTTCTTCCAGCACGTCTGCCATTGTAGCCATCTCATGGACCACGGTTGTCATCGTACGCTCGCTGCGCCCGGCCATCATCGCCTCATACATTTTGTTAATCAGATCAAACAACTGTCGGTGTTGCTCGTCCAGCTCTGCGAATGTGATTCTGTAATCGTCGTTCCATTCAATAAACGCCATATCGGTTCTCCGTATGTACAACGGACTCCGAGCTTGTCTTCCGCTCATGTTTCATAATGACCACTGTGATGTGTACCGGTTTCGTGATCGTGATCTTATAAGGTGAATCGTGTTCGGTTTGATAGTCCATCTCAGACCAGTTCATCCATCAGCGTATGGACGTCGATATCGGTGATGTTCTGCTCCACCAGCGCTCCGGCGGCCAACTGTGGCAAACCGTCCTCATGCGCCGGCTTACTGCCGCGGTAGAACACGCCCACGGGAAGACATTCGTCGTCTCTCAAGACCGCCGCCGCAGCTTTCGTCCGATCGGTTGCATCGTGGTCTTCGTCTTCGATCTTGCATATACGCTCTTGGTACCACTTATAGCTCTTGGCGGGGTTGAACGACACGCACACTTGCCGGATATCGATGAAGGAGAAACCCCGGTGGCGAATCCCCTCAGCGATCAAGCCGCTGAGGTGTTTGGTATCGCCTGAGAACCCACGGGCCACGAAGTTCGCTCCGGCCGAGATGGCCAAGGCCAGTGGTTCGAAAGGCCACTCTAGAACGCCGTGCGGCGTCGTGCTCGATGCGAAACCCCTGTCACCCGTCGGCGACACCTGGCCGGTAGTCAATCCGTAGACGCCGTTGTTGTGAACGATGTACGTCAGGTCCACGTTCCGCCGGCAGGCGTGAATGAAGTGGCCCATCCCCTCGCTGTAGCCATCGCCGTCTCCACCTTCGGCGATGACGACCAACTTGTGGTTCGCCAGCTTCAGCCCGGCGGCGACCGGAAGGGCACGACCGTGCAGGCCGTGGACGCCGTAGACGTTGATCCAGTGTGGGATCTTCCCAGAGCAGCCGATCCCTGACGATATCGCTACTTCATACGGTTGCAGATCCAGCGACAATAGGGCTTTCTTGATCGCGCTTTGTATCCCGAAGTTGCCACATCCGGGACACCATGTCGGTTTGGCGATCGTATTGAACCTGGTTGCATTTTCCATACTGTTCCTTCCGCCGAAAACACATAGCATGGGCGCTTCGTCGTCGCCTACAGTCTTCGTTGAATTTCCTCAGCCAGTTCATCCACAAGCCACTGTCGGCCACTGTACTTGAGAAGCACATCCTCGATCTGGGTACCCGTGTTTTCCCGGATGACGGCCGCCAACTGAGCCGTCGCGTTGTTCTCGACGGCGATGACTCGGTTCGCCTTGGCGAGGACCTCGGCCACTTGCTCGCTCGGGAATGGGCTCATGTAGATCACCTGCAGAAAGCTGATACTCGTCCCGCCATTGGCCAGCAGATTCATCGCACCACGAATCGCCGATGTGGTGGATCCCCAGCCGACAATCATCAGCTCAGCCTCGTTGTCACCGTGCAGCTTCCACCCACACTTGGATACATCAAGCGAGTCGATCTTGCGCAGGCGCTTTTCCATCATCTTCGAGCGGACCGACTCGTCTTCACAGATGGCTCCCTCTTCGTCATGTTCGTCACTCGTCGCGCAGAAAGCACCGCCAGGCGTTCCCGGAGCCACCCTCGGAGAGATGCCGGACTCCGTGAAGGCGTATCGCTTGTAGTCCGTCATCGAAGCAAGAGGTGCCTCTTCCAAACGCGCTCCCCGATCGACGACCATGCCCGACGTGTCGAAAGGCTCGAGCGTCCAAGTCGAGTCTGACAGGTGCTTGTCCATTAGCAGGATGACGGGGGTCTGATACTTCTCTGCCAGGTTGAAGGCGTCGAACGCGAACCGGAAGCTCTCCTGCAGGTCGCCCGGGGCAATGACAATGCGTGGAAACTCGCCTTGCGAGATCGACAGCACGAACTTGAGATCGCTCTGTTCGGTTCGCGTGGGCAGACCGGTCGAAGGCCCCGGACGCTGGGATTCGACGATGACCAGGGGTGTTTCGGTCATGCCGGCCAACCCCACGAACTCGCACATCAGGCTGAAACCACCACCGGAGGTCGCCGTCATGGCGCGGGCGCCGGCGAAGGAAGCGCCGAGAGTCATGCCGACCGCAGATATCTCGTCTTCGGCATGCTTGACCACCATCCCGCATTCGCGCTCATGTGTGGCAAGGTAGTTCAGGATCGAGGAGGAAGGGGTCATCGGATAACCGGCGTAGAACTTGACTCCCGCCTTGATCGCCCCCAAGGCCACCGCTTCGTTGCCCGTAAGCAGCATCCGCTTCGGCGCGTCTTCTCTTTGCAGGGTGATATCAAAGCGGTCGGCGAAGCCTTCGGCCGCAGCATCGTGCGCCCGTCGGGCGGCGTCGAGATTCTGATTGACGGCGTCGGGGCCGTGCCGTGCGAATGTGTTCTCAAGCGTTGGGGCAATCGCATCGAAATCGAAACGCAGTAGCCCCATCGTCGCCCCAATTCCCACGGTGTTGAGCAGGCGCTGTCCCCCGCCGACCTTCCTGACAATGGACTGGAAGGGCAGGCCGACTGGGAGCATTCCCCGCTCCTCCAGCTCAATCCCGTCGATCTTGCTCTTGTCTACATCGTAGACGACGGCACCTCCCGAGCGGATCTCGTCGGTGTGCAGGGCAATGCTATGGTCATCAAGCGCCAGCAGGACATCCAGGATACGAGTGTGGCCGAATACCCGCTTTCGAGATACCATCACCTGATAGCTGTTATGATCACCCCGTATGATCGAGGGATACTCCACGTTGCCAAAAACGTGGAGTCCAGCGCGCGAACACAGCTTGGCGAAGATCATCCCGGCCGTCTTGATTCCGGCGCCGGCCGCCCCCCCGACCATGAAACTCAGCTCGTTTGTCATCATTGCTGCCTCCTAGTCCGCCGGGCGCTCCGTTCGTCTGGAAGGATTGCACAGCCGTCAGAGCCTACCGCTCTCTGAACGCCTCCAGGATCTCCTCACTGGATGGCTTCCCCCGGTGAGCGAAGACGATCGTACCTTGCTTGTCAATACCATACACAGTCCGCTTCGTCGCCAGTGTTCCCTTGCACCCGTATGCCGAGACGACTTCCTTATCTCTGTCAACGAGCAGACGAAAAGGGAAACCCTGCCGATTCACGAATCTCTGGTGCGACGCCGGACCCTGCGGATTGATGCCCAGGACAACCGTGTTGCTGTTGATGAACAGGTCGAACTCATCACGGATAGCGCAGAGCTGTTTCGTGCAGCCAGGCGTGCCGTCACGCGGATAGAACACCAGCACGACGTTCTGCTTCCCTCGGAACTCATCCAACGTGGTTGCGTCCAGGTTCTGGTCCGGGAGAGAGAAGCTCGGCGCCTTATCGCCAACAGTCAGCAGACGTGACGAGCTGTTCGGTTTTCGCTCCATTGTCTCACTCCGATCGGTTGCCGACCCCGGGATGATGTTGGATTTTTCCCTCGTCTGCCACTTACAGGAACCACACTCGATACCGTCGGGCCGTTCACGCTTCCTCGCTGACACCACCTGCGGCTAGAGCAGGCTCTATCCAATCGTAGCGCTCAATCGTAGGTTTCGTCTGTGAGTTCCTCAATGTTGGCCGCTATGTTTGGATTGGTCATGCTATATATAGCCTCATCTGGAATCACCCTCGCGCTGACACTGGCCGCTTCCACTCCTGCATCCATGAACTTCGCGAGGAGTGCTGGATTACCGGCTGCCTCTCCACTAACGGACGCGGGGCGACCCATCCGTTCCGCCGCGTGCATCATATCGCGGATGAGGGACCAGAACACGAACCTGTCGAGGTCACGATCGAACGCGCGTAGTGTCCATTTATTCGGCTGAATGTAAGTGCTTGACAGGACAGACGTTGCGAAAGACCATCCGCCAGACGGAATCGTGCTCGTGAACGGACTTCAGGCATCGCGGCTGCCTCTTGTAATGCTGGCCGGCTGGGTCTATCTGCAGCGGCGCGGAATGATCGCTTCAATAGTGACGCCGGACAGAATCCTGCGATGGCACAAGATGCTGATCGTCCAAGAGTGGGAAAATAGCTACAAAAGGAGACCGGGGCGTCCGCGAAATTCAAGAGGGGGGCAAAGTCGGCTTCTTGATGCCCATCTTCTTGATGCGCGAGGCCACAGTGGTCGGTCTCAGGCCCAGCAGTTCAGCCGCTTCGCCGGGGCCGTAGCTCTTCCAACCACTCTTGCGCAGTGCAGCCAGCAGGTTGTCGCGTTCACGGCGCCTCATGTCTACGTTGGGAACAACCTTGATACTTGCCTCTTCCCTGGACTCAGAGCTTGCTGAAGGTGCCGCCCGCGTGCTGTGAACCGCTGCACGCCCCCTCGTTGAAAGCTCAACGCACGATCTCGGTACACTCTCTCGTGGACGTAGCGCGGCGACTGTTCCTCTGGTGGACGACAACGGCCTTCCCAATCGCGCCGGTCGCATTGATGCAGCCCATTCAGAGGCGTTCGGCCGAATGCTGCTCAGATCGGTTGCAGAGTATCGGGATGACGCGCCTGCGGAAGATGATGTCACCTTGGTGCTGCTCCACCACAACGGCGAAAAACCTCCGGGCCAGTCGATAGGCGACATGGTGAAGGTGATGGGCAAGATGGTCTGGTTGATCAAAGTGTGATGTGAACCGGGCGGCGGCAGCGTCCTGTCTGCACGGTGCCGGCGCAGCCGAATCCGAGTCGATCGACTCGTCGGTTCTGGGACACGATGTGCGGCTTGAAGGTGGCGGCCTGAGCAGCAGCGGAAAAAGCCGTTAATGTTCAGTGACCTGTTCACGTTTACTTCTCGTGTTGGCGCCGCGATGCGAGAACGGCATCCGCCAGCGTTGTGAAATCGGAGATATTGAACGGCTTGTGAAGTAGCGTTGTATTGCTGTCAAGCTGCTCCTTCAGGTTCGCGTCAGTGCTGGCAGTGATGACGATTGCCGGCGCGAATCCGTCGCTGGAACGAATGTCACGCAGACAATCAAGCCCGTTGCGCTTGGGCAGGTCGACATCTATAACTAACAGCTCAATCCGTTGGCGGTGATGCTCGAAGCAGTCTAATAGCGCGAATCCGTCACTTGCCTGGACGACCTTGTAGTTAAGTGATTCCAGCGCAGAGGTCAGGATGCCGAGTACCTGTCGGTTGTCCTCGGCCAGGAGAACAAGTTCACCTTGCCCGTGCGACAGTGTGTTTGGATCTGCTGTTTCAATTCGGAGGGCATCAACCTCCCGACTATCGAGTACCGGCAACTCCACAGCGAACGTTGTTCCCCGCCCGGGTTCGGATTCCACGCTAATGCGTCCGTCGTGATCCTCTACGATACCGTGGATGATCGCCAACCCGAGCCCCGTGCTCTGCCCTCTTGGCTTGGTCGTGAAGAACGGTTCGAAGATCCGTTCGCACACATCCGGTTCCATTCCAGTACCCGAGTCGCTCACTATCAACCGCGCGATGGGCGCTCGTGGACCGCCAGGAGAAGCAAACCCGCCAGCCTCCGGAGAGGATTGTGATACTCCGATCCTCAGAGTTCCGCCGTCGGGCATGGCATCACGGGCATTGATCGCCAGATTCATGATGACTTGTTGCAGTTGAGTATCATCAGCGTGGACCCACACTGCTGCGTCCGCAGTCTCTGCCACAACCTTGATGCTCGCCGGTAGAGCGTGGCGCAACAGGCGGAGGGATTTCTCGACGGAGGTCTGCAATTCAACCGGCATCTTCTCAGCCACCGTTTTGCAGCTGAACGTTAGCAGCGATCTGGTGACCCCGGCTGCCTGTTCGGCAGCCTCTTGGACGCCGCTCAGAGACGCGACTGCCTTGTGGTCGTCCGGCAATGCGCTCTTGGCCAGGCTCACATATCCGTTGATCACCGTCAGTAGGTTGTTGAAGTCGTGGGCCACACCACCGGCTAGTTGGGCGACCGCTTCCATCTTCTGCGACTGGCGGAGCTGAGCCTCCAATCCTTGCCGCGCTTCCTCTGCCCGTTTGCGCTTGGTTATGTCGGTCAGGGCGCCGACGATGGCCACTGTCTTGCCTTCTCGCACCAGAGGGACCTCGTGCACCTCCACCCAGATCTTGCGTCCCTTCTTGCCCACCAACTCCAACTCGTACGGCGGTTGCCGCTGGCCGGACTCGATAGCCTTCTGTGTGACCTTGAATCCTCGTTGGTTGACGGGATGATCGGTGGCGAACTCAGTCCATCTTGTCTTGGCTTCCTCCGGTTCACAGTCCAGGAAATCCCGGACCTGAGGACTCAGGTAGGTGATGACGTGATCGGCAGTATGGGAGTAGAAGAGGTTGGTACTGTGCTCGACGATGTTGCGGAGCTTCTCTTCGCTCTCGCGCAGCGCCTGCTCGGCCTCTTTGCGCTGGGTGATGTCTCGAGCGATTCCGATGACGCCGGTCACGGTGCCGTCCAGGTCGCGCTGCGGGTATTTGTTGATCTGGTAGACAAGAGTCTTGCGCCCGGGCCTGCGGAAGGTCTGCTCATAGGCGAGGGGCTCCCCTGACTCGGCGACCTGTCGGTCCGCTCGCCTGATCTCAGCGGCAATCTCCGCAGGGAAGAGATCGTGGTCCACTGCGCCCAGCACCTGCGCGAGAGGTATCCCGATTTGCCTCGCATCGGCGGAGTTCGCCAGCAGGTAGCGCCCATCGAGGTCCTTAATGAACACGGCGTCATCGGTACTCTCGATGATCCTGCTCAACAGGACCTTTTGCTTCAGTAGATCTTCCTCCGCCCGTTTGCGCTTGGTGATGTCCAGGTACGTGCCCAACGCACCGACATAGTTGCCACTCTCGTCAAACCGCGGCGAGACTGACACAAGGATGGTCTTCCTGTTGTTCTTTGTCGTCGTTATGTCTAATTCATACTGCGAGGACACGTGTTTCTTGCGCAGCTCGGTCTGGGCTAACAGATTATCCCTCTGCTCCTCAGGAAGGAGGCTTATCAAGTTGCGGCCAAGCAGCTCTTCCGCGGAGTCGGCCTCAAAGATCTTCGCAAAAGCAGGGTTGCAGAACCGCACAACTTCGTCTTGGTCAACAAGCCCGATCCCTTCCATCACGGAGTCGAACAACTCCTGGTATCGTGCTTCGGATTGCCTCAGGGCTTCCTCAGCCTCTTTGCGTTCGGTGACGTCGCGGCTGAAGAGCGAGAAGCCGACTAATTCGCCGTCGGGGTTGAAGACGCCCTCCACATATGAATCGAGATGGCGCGGGCCGTCCTCTGTATCCTGTGTGATGGAGTAGTTGTAGCAACCATCTCGCTGAACGACTTGGATCGCTTCCTCGAAGCGCTCGAGTGCCACCTTCTCCTTGGTGTGCATCTCCATGACAGTCTTGCCGACCACATCTGCGGCTGTATAGCCGAAGAACTTCTCTGCCATCGGATTGTAGTAGGTGATGCGGAAATCAAGGTCGGTTGTGGCGATTGCGACATCTCTTGCGCTGCGTAGAATGTTGTCGAGCATTGTTGTCTTCTCGCGCAGCGCCTCCTCCGCGTGTTTGCGCTCGGTGATATCACGGAAGATGCCGAACAGGGTGTTTCTTCCGTGGACCTTCGCCACGCTGGCGCTGATCTCCACAGGAACTCGACTACCGTCCGCCCGCATTACGCACAGTTCCGTCCTCATGCCGCCGCCGGCATCAGCGTGGTCACGGAAGATCTTCCGATATGTGTCGACCTCGTCTTTGGGATGTAGTTCAGACTGGTGCCGGCCGATGATCTCCTCGGGCGGCAGGCCAACCAGGCGGGCCGCGCTGGCGTTGACGCTGATGATGATGCCACTTTCCGCGTCAGCCATGAAGATGGCGTCGGCGGCGGTCTCGAAGACTGCCCGGAAACGCTCCTCGCTTTCTCGCAAGGCATCCTCCGCCTGCAGACGGGCGGCTATGTCGGTTGCCATGAACAACAGGTTGGTAGTGCCTTCTTTAGCGAATGGCATAAAGAAGCACTCTACACCCAGCTCTTTCCCGAACGTAGATCTGACTTGCAGCACGTGGCGTTGAGTTGTACCTTCCCGTATCGCTTTCTTGGCTGTATCAAGCAAACCGGATTGCTGCCACGATTCGATGGTGTTGTAGTTCTGTTCGAGCACCTGCTTTCTTGTGGCGCCGACCATTCTCCCAATCGAGTCGTTTGCAGCCACACACTGTCCATGTTCATCGTAAATCGATATTCCAATTGGAGATTCGGAGATGATCTTCTCGTTGAGCAGCGAAGACTCGCGCAGCGCCTCTTCCGTCCGGTCACGCTCGCGGACTCGTCGCTGCAGACTCAACGCCCCCAAACCGATGGCACCGATCCCTGCAATCCACGACAGCCCGTGCCCGAGTGCCACGGCGATCATGTGCGCCCTTTCCGCCGCCAGATAGGGGTTCATCGGCACCGAAACACTGATTCCCCCTCGCAGGTCACCCTCCTTGTAGCCCTGGGCCGCATGGCATTTCAGGCAGCTCTTCTCCGTGACCATCGGGCGCATCAGACGCAGGTATGGCTCGCTCTCGATCGACTCGATGGAAGTGACCTCCGTCGCGCCCTGCGCGAAGGCCTTGAGCGCCTTCTCCTCCCAGGCATCGGGGGCGTTGGATGCGCGGATCGGATTGAGGCTGGTGATGTGGCCACGTTGTCCATACTGCCCCACACCCAGTTCGTACACCTGGCGCGTCATGTAGGCTGGGTTCATCAGCGTCAGCCGTTGCCCTGAAGGCGTGGCAATGTCCCGTTCTTCTAGATGCGAGAGATTGGGATTGGGCGGAGTATTCTCCGTGACAGGAACATAGATTCCGCCGTGGTTGGCGTTCCAGCGGCGATAGACCAGATCTTTGTTGAATGAACCGCGCGCCTCGGCTCGTGCTAGTTCGAGGTTCGCGTTGCGTTCGCAGTAGAAACTCCAGATAAAGGAGGCAACGACAACCATCGTCCACGCCGCCGTTATAATCAGCGCATAGCGTTTCACGTGCAAAGGTCGTTTCACAGAACCGCTTTTTTTTGTGGGCACGTTGCACATCTCCCTTGCAATCTCGCCGGCCACCAGTCTGGCGATCGGCCTGCTTGCTCGTCATGATCGGTGAGCCGCTTGCTCCTGATGTCGGATCCTGTTCCTCACGCCCTGGGCCCTGTCGACTGGACGTGTGAAGACTCGGGAGGTTGACACACTCTCGTTGGGCCTGACTCTGTTCGTTATGGTCGTTCTCCGATTCGCAGCCTCTTGTTCACGCCGATCCAGGACACGCCCGCTTCGTGAACGACGAAGTGAAGCGTCCGCCTGCGTTGAATCGCCAGCCAATGTACACCGTAACAACGACGGTAGCCAACATCCCGAAAGACGGCAGGGGCAGGGAATTCCCGACGGAATGGCTGACTCTGTACATCACCGCCATGAGACGGCCCAACGGGCCTTTCGCACCAACGAGTTCGTGCCAACGTGCACTTGTCGAACATGCCCGTCTCTTGCACTGAGCGGACCAGGATCCCCTTTGGGCCGATAGCGGCCATCGCGTCGCAAGACCAATCTCTCTCAGACGTTTCTACGAATGTGTGCTGGAGTATCGCCAGTTGCTCCTGTACTCGTCGAGACGGTTCGCCAGTATCGAGAATCTCGACCTCGACACTGTGGCACACGTTCTGCGTGTTCTTGCCAACACCGTGCCCGTGCCTTTCGTAGACATCGAAGATGAAACCCGACAGGTCGTGGCTGTCGCCGCCGCGCGGGCAAGTGAAGCCGTCCGGGACCAGATTGCCGAAGGCCGTCCACTGGGTAGTGCGGTGACGGGGCGATGTACGCGCCACAGCTCAACGTTTCCGGGGGCGCCTCACTAACGGGCGCCGACGATGAAGAATGGCGTGTCTTCCATCCTGATGATTCTCGACGATCGTATTGGCCCGCCGCGCCGGGGCACTCTATTCGTAGGTGGTATATTTCGATATTCGCAAACCTAGAGCAAGCTCTATCCAATCGTGGTACCCAATCGTTGGCGGTGTTCGCGAGCCCCTCGACTCCGACCGCTACGTTTGGCCTGTTTATGCGATGTCTTTGACACATGAAAGAACAGGGCAAGGGGATCAGACACATGACTCCACGGAGGCTTGCTGGCTAACCTTGAGAAAGGACCCTGAAGTCCCCTCCAGCGATCTGGCTACGCCGGCTAATGGTGGTGGGAGGCAGAAGAATCTCCCGGTCCAGCCAGAAAAAGGAGCATGCCGACTAGCGAGGGAGAGAGAGGTTTCGACACGGGTTGTGGGCGAATCGAGGCTGTTTTTGGGCGGCGGCATGCGGTGGTGAATAGCGAGGTCGACTGGAACTCGGCAAATAAGACGTATGGCACTTGGCCCGTGTTTTCGCTAAGATACCCGGTCTTTGCGTTCGGTGGTCGCCGTTGGCGCGTGCTGGGTGGCGGAAACACGTATAGGTTACGCGTACAGGAGTGATAGATGGCAGTCTACGAAGTCGACAAGCACCGAAACCTGGCTCTGATCGGCCATGGCGGTTCCGGAAAAACGTCACTGGCGGAAGCTCTTCTCTTTAAGACTGGCGTCACCAACCGTCTGGGCAGCGTGACGGACAAGAGCTCTACTCTGGACTTCACAGATGAAGAGAGGGAGCGTGGTTCGTCGCTGGACTCAGCCATGTGCCACTTTGAGCACAAGGGGTTGCAGGTTAACGTTGTCGACACGCCTGGTACGATCACCTTCTGCGGTCCTGCGATAGCCGCTCTCTCGGCTGTCGAGTGCGCGGTTCTTGTGATCTCAGCGTCTTCCGGCATCGAGGTAAACACGCGGAAGATGTTTGCCCGCGCGAAGGAACACGGTCTGGGCGTCTGGATTGTTGTCACCCATATCGACGCAGCCAACGTGGATCTGCCGAGACTGCTTTCGCAAATCCAGGAGACGTTCGGGGCGCAGTGTGTTCCTATCAACCTCCCCACCAAGGGCGGGAAGGGCGTAGTCGATTGCCTCGTAAGCGAGTCTGGCGAAGCCGATTTTATGAGTGTGGAAGACGCTCACACCGCGGTGATAGAGGCCGTCGTGGGCGCCGATGATAACCTGATGGAGAAATACCTCGGCGGTGAACTCTCGGCCGACGAGACGATGGCAGCTGCGGCCAAGGCAGTGGCGGTCGGTGAATTCATGCCGATCTTCTTTGCCGACTCCCATGGTGATGTTGGGATCAAGGAGTTGCTGGATACGCTTGAGACTTGTTGTCCAAGCCCGGTTGTCGGCAAGCAGCGCACGTTGGTCGACGGCGAGACCGAGACAGAGATCGAGCCCAAACAGAGCGGGCCTTTCATCGGACAGGTCTTCAAGGTCTACACCGACCCGAAGAGCCACATCAAGTATCTTTCGATCCGGGTTCACTGTGGCAAGCTCACCAGCGACATGACTATCAAGACGGCGGCTGAGCCGAAAGGTATGAGACCTGGCCAGATTCTTCGCTGTCTTGGTCCCGATGCCGCAGACCTCGAAGCTGGTGTTGGCGGAGATATCATCACGCTGGCCAAGATCGATCTGGGAATCGGCGACGTGGTGTTCACCGAAAAGGGCGGTGTTATTGAGATGCCCACTTTCCCTAAGCCGATGTTTTCGCTTGCGATAGAATCTCAAGCCCGTGGTGACGCAGACAAGATCGGAGTTGCCCTCAAACGTTTCAAGGAAGAAGACCCATGTTTCGACTCCGACCGCGGTACGGGCGGAGAGCTCGTCATTCACGGCATGGGTGACATGCAGCTCAGAACCTATCTCAACCGGATGGCCAAACAGCACAAGGTCAAGGTGGATACTCGAGCGCCGAAGATTCCATACCGTGAGACGATCTCCGGGCGAGTAAACGATATTGGTTACACACACAAAAAGCAGACAGGTGGGGCGGGCCAGTTCGGGCGTGTCATCATCAACATGTATCCTGCCGAGCGCGGTGAAGGCTACGAGTTCCTCGACAAGATCTTCGGCGGTGCTATCGACCAGTCCTTCAGGCCCAGCGTCGACAAAGGCATCAAGTCTCAGATGAGCGAAGGCGTTCTGGCGGGGTTCCCGGTTGTAGACCTCAAGGTCGAATTGATTGACGGAAAAACCCATCCGGTCGACAGCAAGGACATAGCGTTTCAGATAGCCGGGCGGGGCGCCTTCAAAGAGGCGTTCATGAAGTGTAAGCCTGTGCTGCTCGAGCCGATCGTCAACATCGAGGTCACGGTTCCCTCGGACAACGTCGGCGACATCACAGGCGACCTCGCTTCGCGCCGCGGTCGACCGTCGGGGCAGGACATTCTGCCGGGTAACATAACGGTTATCCAGGCTCAGATCCCGCTGTCGGAAGTGGCCGACTACAACTCGCGTTTATCGAGTATCAGCGGCGGGCAGGGCAGCTATACGATGGAGTTCTCACACTACGAAGTTGTGCCGAGCAACGTCCAGCAGCAGATAATCGCCACCCATGAAAGGGAAGTCCAAGCCGCCCGGGAGGCGTAGCGCTCGGTCGCGTATGGGTGGTCCATGGCTTCTCGTGGGGGATGCCAGTAAGCGTGGCATGATCGCGTTTGTGATGCCGGGGGTTCAATCGCGGCGGTTTCAGCGTGGCCGCACCTGTCTGTATGTTCTTGTCCGTAGACCGGCGAACGCGGCGTTGCGGCGTTTCTCCAAACCCATCCGCTTGGTATCATCGCTCTTTGTTACTTCAATTGTGGTCGATGCGCGATGCCGATCAGCCGCAGACGTGGTGGGTCGGCCAACCCGGGAGGTTGCTGTGATGAGGGCTTGGCATTCAAGAACCATGTGCATCTTGGTCGTGTTTCTGTTTGGGTATTTCGGGCAATCCGTGATTGGTGAGGACGCTCCTGCGGAAGCGCAAAAGCCCACCAAGGCACGGGACTCAATAACGATTGCAGAGCTGCGCGACCATCTGTTCTTCCTCGCGTCGGATCATCTTGCCAGCAGGCATCCGGGCAAGCGAGGTTTTCGGATCGCCGCGGAGTATGCCGCCAGCCAGATGAGAGGAGCTGGTCTGAATATGATCTGCACGGATGGGCAAGGGGCGGAATCGTTCCTGCAACCCGTGGCCATGCTGCGGCACAACTACGGCCCTGGCAACTCTCTTCTTCTGAAGACGCAGGATGGACAGCAGACGCTCGAACACGGTGACAGCTATATCCTCTTTCATCCCGGTATGATCGGTGCCAGCGTTCCCGCCGGTTCGCCGGTGTTTGTCGGCTACGGAATCTCCGAGCCCGAACACAGCTGGGATGATCTCGCGGGCCTGAGCGTCAAGGGCAAGACCGTGCTGATGATGTACGGCACGCCACGAAACCAGGAAGGAGAGGCGGTTCTTCCGCAGCCCCTGCAGGAGCAGTACGAAGATAGAACGCAAGGCCTGCGAAAGAAGGTCAGGCGACTCATGCAGCGCGGCGTTGCGGCGATCATCGTTGTTCCCGATCAGCGCGTGTCACAGTATTGGATGTACCTTGCGGATTTTCCCGAGCAGATGAGAATCTTACCCGCTGAGCTGTTTTCGGAAACGGGCCAAGCACTCCCGGCTGTTCCAATGCTCTTTGTTCATCCCTACGTCGTGTTTACGCTCTTCGAAGGACGAGGCTATTCACCGCGTACCGGTGAGGGCGACTACCGCACCTACGAGATGTCTGATCTCCGGATCGAGCTGCGCGTCGATGCAACCAGCGAGGAGTTCGTCACACACAACGTTGTCGGTCTGGTTCGTGGGACGGACGACAAGCTCAAGGACGAGTATGTGGTCGTCGGGGCACACCTCGATCGTATGGACTCGTTTTTCGGTACCCCACGCCCAGGCGCGGATGACAACGCCAGCGGATGTGCAGCCGTGATCGAGACGGCTGAAGCGTTGGCGATGGACCCGCCACGGCGCAGCGTGGTCTTTGTGCTCTATACAGCCACCGAGCTGGGGCAGATCGGCTCGACTCACTTCATCGAGCGCTGTCCGGTGCCGGTCGACGACATCATCGCCTATGTCGATCTGGACGAGGTTGGCGGAATCAAAGATCAATCTCCGCCGGGCTTTTTCGCCATAGGTGCTTCGAGGATTTGCCCGGACCTTGAGGGCCTGCTGAATCGCGTGAATGATAGTTCGGTTAAGACCGACCTGGACTTCATGGCCGAACAAACCGCTCCGACTCTGTTCTACTCGGGAGATCAGTATCAGTTTCATCGCAAGGATATCGCCAGTGTGGGGTTGCGAGGACAACGAGATCTGACCGCGCGACCATCACCCACAGACGACGCATCCATGGTCGACTTCGCCAAGCTACACACTGCAGCCCTTTTGACCTGGGACCTCCTGATCGACTTGGCAAACGCGGACACGGCGCCGTGCTCTGAGGCCGCCGGCTGATTCGACGGCCGTATTTCTTATCGACCAGGAATAAGTGCTCCAGCTAGCTCCCTGTCCACGGATGATTCTTCGATAGCAAGCCGGGTGCCGTGCCCACGCTTGCGTGGGCATGCGGATATGGTGAGGACCGTAGCCCCTCCCGGCAGACAAGCCCACGCCGAGAGCATCTCGTTTCATCAGGGTTTCTCCAGGTGTAACCATGGCACCGGGTCCATGACACTTCAGGCGGATCGCGAAACAGCGAAGTGACACGCGACAGGCGCCCGCGTCGGGCACCTGATCCCAGCCCCGAGCGCAAGCGAGCGGGTCCGAAGACCTATGGCCTGCTCACGAAGACCCCACGCTGGCGCTTGGGATTCTGATCAGCCCCGCCGATGGTGTCATGGAACCCATGGCACCCGGCACCTGACGCTCGCTGCTCGCCGATCAGTCGAACTTCACGAAAATGGTCTTGGCGTGATCCGGATCGACCGCGAAATCAGCAGGGAGCCTGGGAGCGGCGATCACCTTGTGGTGGCGGCTGCCGGCGGCTTGGGCGACACATTGTCTCAAATGGCGAGCGTGAATCCCGCGGTTGTTGGTTGAGAGCATGACTATCCCGTCGGTGTTGAGCACCGACAGGGCGCCGACCAGCAAGTCGGGCATGTCCGCCTTGAAGGAAAACGAGCCCTTACCCTTTCGCCCGTGCGCAAAGCTCGGTGCGTCGATCACGATAAGATCGAAGGATCGCTCTTGCCGCTTGGCACGCTTGAAGTAGTCCGAGGCTGACGACCGGATGAACCAGTGGCCGGAGAGGTCGATCCCGTTGAGACCGAAGTTCCTCTTACCCCATTCCAGGCTCTTGGTGGAGATATCCACGCTTGTGGTGCTCGCGGCTCCGCCCGCTGCGGCTGCCACCGAAAAACCGCACGTGTAGGCGAACAGGTTAAGCACGTCCAGACCCTTGGCTCTTTCCCGCACCCGCCTGCGGTTCTCACGTTGATCGAGAAACAGCCCAACCGACAGGCCCTCATATGGGCGGATGGCGAAGTGGAGACCCTGCTCGCTAGTCACGATTTCCGGTGCGACCGGCTCGCCCAGTAGCGGCTCGGGCGAACTCGCCGGGCCCGTCAAACCGCCACGTCCGCCGTCCGTGTCCTTTACAAAAGGCTTCACGTAGACGGCCCGCGTCCCAAGCATGCGCTGATACCACTGAGCGATCTTCCGGAGCGGTGTCGGCTTCTTCCTTGGTGAGGGGCTGCGCTGTTGGATGATGACGATGTCGCCGTGTTTCTCCACTACCAATCCCGGAACACCTTCCGCATCGCCGGTGAGCAGTCGGCGGGAGTCGGTTTGCTCGTCGAGAAGACACTCGAGCCGTGTCAACAACGCCGTCAACAGTCGCTGTTCGAGCAAAGTGCTGGGCGCAGTCTTGTCACCGGACCGGGCAGAAGGCTCCGCTCCACGTGGAGCGTTGCTCGGCCGGTGTCCCCCAACTGATGCGGCAAACGCTCCCGGAAGAGGGCAGTGGACCGTTAGGCGGCTCTTTCGAGCGGGATGGTGAAAGGAGACCTTGGAAAGATGAAGGTGAGGCGTAGTCGGTGGTTTCGCGGCATCCCCCGCAGCGCTTCGCGAATCACCAACGAGGTGCAACCCGGCCGACCGCAGTTGAGCGCGCAGTACATGCGTGTTCTCTGCCACAGTCGTGCAGGAAACCAGCGTGCGGGTCTCTCCCACCTCCAGTCGCACAACCTCGGTGGCTCCGTCGGCTCGTGCGCTTCTGACCTTTCCTCTGTCTCGCCTGCCCTTACCGGTAGTGGGAGGGGAGGGGCCGGTCTGGATGAGCAGATGTTTACCCTTCATCTTTCCTTTCAGAAGGATGGTATACACCTGTGTGACGTGGCCGGTCTTTAGCCCTGTGCGGATGTGGTCAGCCAATCCCCTGTCCTTAGCCAGCAGGAGCACGCCCGATTCGTGGCGGGCGAGGCGATTGGTCACAAAGAGTCCCTCACCCGGTCCCGTTGAAGCCTCTGCGAGCGTGTCCACCAGGTTAAAGGTTATCGGCCTGTTGGGAATCCGACCGACATCGACACCGGCAGGCTTGTTCACCGCCAGTAAGATGTTGTCTTCGTGCAGCGTTGGAACGAGTTTTGAGAGCAGCGTTTGAATGGCCATGAGTTTATACCACCATCAGACAGGGCGGCATCATAGGCGGTTCGGGGGGCCATAACAATCTCACTGACGAACAGATTCCGCTGGGTGTCCGGTTGATGCCTGGTTAAACCACGTTAGCCGCTTGCCGATAATTCCTGTAGAAACCCGGCCCGCTGGCTGCTAGCATTGCCTGGAGAAAGGTGGCGGTGAGAGGCAGCACGGGCTGCGAACCGCTCAACCGCTTGCAGACGCCAGACGCAAGGTGGGAAACACCCCCTTAGAACGGCTGGCGACGGACTAACCGAAGGCAGACCATGGACTGGGAAGCACTAAGACAAGAGTTCCCGATCACCCGGAACTACAACTTCCAGAACCACGCAGCCGTGGCGCCACTCAGCAGGCGCTGTGCCTCGGCTGCTCGCAAGTACCTCGATGATGCGGAACAGCGTGCCTATCTCGATGGCGGTTTCTACAGGCACGTCGAGGTTGTTCGGGGACAGCTTGCCTCACTTGTCAATGCGAATACCGATGAGGTGACGTTCACCAAAAACACCAGCGAAGGGCTCAGCATGGTGGCTAACGGCCTGACCTGGAACAACGGCGACAACGTCGTGACCACCAGCGTCGAGTTCCCCGCCAACATGTACCCTTGGCTGGCGCTTCGAGCGCGAGGTGTCGAAGTCCGCACCGTACTAGAAGAGGACGGACGCATTCCGCTCGAACGAATCATCGAGACGATCGACAGCCGAACGCGCCTGGTCGCGATCTCGTCTGTTCAGTTCGCCAGCGGCTTTCGCACCGACTTAGCCTCTCTCGGCGCCCACTGCCAAGAGAAGGGCGTCTTCCTGTGTGTCGACGCGATTCAATCGCTCGGAGCGCTGCCCGTCGATGTGAAGGCTATGAACATCGATTTCATGGCGGCTGACGGTCACAAATGGCTGTGCGCCCCGGAGGGTTCGGGCATTTTCTATGTCCGCAAAGAAATTCAGGGCTATCTGCGACCGACAAGCATCGGTTGGGCATCGATGAAGGACGCTTTCAATTTCTCGAAGTATCAGTTCGAGTTCGCCAACTCAGCAAGACGCTACGACAGCGGCACGTACAACCTCCCCGGGATCTTCGGTCTGGGTGGCGCGTTGGAGCTCATTTCGGAAATCGGCGTCGAGCGTATCGCAGCCCGCCTTCTCCACCTGACCGACCGCTTGGTCGACGGGGTGCGCGCCAAGGGTTACCGGGTGGTAAGCTCTCGTCAAGCTGGTGAGACCAGCGGTATCGTAGCATTTCGCTCCGATTCGCACGACCACGAGCAGCTGCGCGAGCACCTTCAAACAGAACACCGTATCGTGGTCACGGTTCGCTCAGGGCGCCTGCGGTCTAGCCCGTACTTCTATAACACCGACGACGAGATCGACCAACTCATCGAATACCTGCCTTCGCATTAGCGGAGTTGCTGATTGTCAGTAGCTAGCTATCAGTTATTAGTCATTGATTGGGCAGATCCCTGTCGAGTGCCACTGGCGGTTTGTGCGGCAACGTTGCTAGCCTCGTGTTCATGATGCGACCGGTAGGTGAGCTTCCCGTGGCCTGGCACACGGTCAAAATCACAATTGGCAATTGTTCCAGCACAACTGGACATAGGCACACTCGGTTACAATCGAAGCAATACGAGCTCCACGACTTGCGTTATATCATATATTATAGTACACTGTAATCTGAGTATACTGGTATATTGGTATAACAGTATCCCAGATACGGCATTGTAGTGTGCTTCCGGCGGTCGGATCGATGGGACAGGACACATGGAAAAGACGACACGAAAAACAACAGCCAAAGGCAAGAAACCTCGAACAATTGCCAAAGCGGGACGAGTGACCGCAACCGGTAAGAAACCGCTACGTGGCGCAAAACGCGCAACGAAAACCGGCGCGGCAAAGCTGACCGTTCGGGTCAAACAGCGAACAAGTGCAAGAGCGGTAGGGGGGCAATCCCTCACGCCTGGAAGGGCGTTCCCCGAGCTTCGAAAGCAAGACGGACTCGGTTCCGTTGTCGCCGTGGGGGAAAGGGTCGCGGGGAAGTGGCATATGGACGTCGAGAGTGTGCAGATTCCGACCGTGTGGAAGGGGGGCTCCGACGCCAAAACTCCAGCATGCCGATCTAAGAGAGCGGTAGGGGGGCAGCGTCGTGTCCATGCCATCACAGCACCGTTTGCGGCTTTGGGACATGCAAAGCGGCTCGATCTGATGATAGCGCTTATGGAAGGTCCGGGAACATACGCCGATTTGCAGAAGGCGACAAAGCTCAAGCCGGGGCCGTTGTATCATCATGTGAGTCAGTTGCGACTAGCCAGGTTGATTCTGCCCAAGCAACGTGATCTTTATGAGTTGACGCGAGCCGGTCGAAACCTGATGCTGGTCGCACTTGCGCTGGAGCCTCTGTTGCGCGACTCTAAGCCTCGGCCGTAGGGCAAGCTTTGTCCAATCGTAGGGTTCAATCGTTGGTGTCGCCCGTTGGACGGCGCAGAAAGGCAGCCGCCATGCAAGAACCTTGAATGCTAGAGAATGGTAAACGCGCTCAACATACCCATCATCGAACCATACTACGGCGGATCACACGCCGAATTTGTCGACTTGTTCATTCGCCACACACGCCATCATTGCGTGCTTATCACCATGCCCGCGCGCAAGTGGAAATGGCGCATGCGCGGGGCCGCCATGTGGGCAGCGATGGAAGAGACACATAATCTATCTGGCGACGTGGATGTCTTCTTTGTGAGCGATATGCTCAGTGTGTGCGACTTGCGAGCGTTGCTGCCGGACAGGCTGCGGAACACGCCTGTCGTTTGTTATTTCCACGAGAATCAACTGACGTATCCGGTGAGTCCTCACGACTCTCCTGATTACCAGTTCGCAATGACCAACATCACGTCGTGCCTGGCTGCGACGCAAGTATGGTTCAACTCGCGCTTTCACATGGAGGACTTTCTCCAGGCGTCTGCGAAGTTACTACGGAAGATGCCTGATTTCGTGCCTTCGGGCGTCATCTCTCAGATACGGTCCAGGTCGTTTGTTCATCCGCCGGCTGTCAGCATCGAGACCAGCCACAGAGTCGACAATCCACCAGCCGCCGATTCTGCCGCCATAAGGCACACAACCAAGGCGACACGCATTCTCTGGTGTCACCGCTGGGAATTCGACAAGAACCCCGCACCGTTTTTCGACACGCTGATTCGGCTTGATCGGGCGGGCTTTGATTTCGAGCTTGTCTTCGTCGGTGAGCAGTTCAGGACCGCGCCTACGGTTTTTGCCGACTCCTGGGCGAGCCTGAAACGCCACATCGTGCATGCCGGGTTCATCAAGAGCCGAACGGATTATCTGAACATGCTTGCCTCCTGTGACGTCGTGGTCAGCACAGCCATCCAGGAGAACTTCGGCATTGCCGTTATCGAAGCCATTCTGTGCGGCTGTCAGCCGTTGCTGCCAGACCGTCTTGCGTATCCCGAAGTCATTCCCGAATCCTTCCACGCCCAATGCCTGTACTCGGCAGACGAGGTGCTTTTTGAGCGTTTGTGCGATGTGATCACCGGGCCGGGCAAGCTTCCGCCAGGCGAGCTCAGCGAACTGCGGAGCGTCCTGGCCTCTCGATACGATCCCACGACGATCGCATCAGCCATGGACGACGCATTTGAGGCACTGGTATCTTCGCAGTGTTGAGCCTCTGAGAAACGTCAAAACGCGATCGTCGGCTGGATTGCTCCACAGATGTTAGGCCAATGGGTGACCAGACGTAATGGATGGGCGGCTTTTGCAGCTCCACATCCAAGGTCCGATAAGATATGTTATGTTGCGTTCATCGGTAGGGGGCAGTCGAATCCGGGTCCAATACTTCATTATTAGGCCAAAAACGAGGTTTTGGGGAAAACGCTATCGACAGAGCTTTACGGTCGTCTGGGAGGTCTGGTTCGTGTTCGGCCGCCTCGCTTGGGCGTCGCGGGTTGTTGTCCTTGAGAGGACGAGGTTGCCTGGCGAAGTTCCTTGAGACTCAGGCGTTGAATCGGCTGGATGCTTTTGCGGGCTGAGTCGAATGTGAACGAGACGAGCGTTTCCGTGGAGGCATCGATAACGTACACGATCTCCTCGGTTGTGTTCAGCTTGCCCACGATAACGGAATATGTGCCACCGGTGGCGCTCATTCCGGAAGCGAGCGCAGGATCAGTCCTGGTGCCGATGATCAGCACGCCGACAAGCAGAATGACGGCTGTGGTCGATAAAACGCCAATTGCGAGGTTTTTTGAATCCATGAAGTTCACCCACCGGGCTTGAATCGCCCTTCCTGCTCAGATGGTCACGGGGTTGTTTTGAAGGCCTCTTTCAGGTTAGCCGGGAACTGTACCGGTTGGAGCTGTTTCTTGTTCCCCGGCGTCAGGGCATGAAGCTTCCTATCCGGAACATCCAGGATATAGAGCACGTCATAACCTTGTCCTGGCGCCTGGGCGGTAACGGCGATAAAGTCGCCCGCTCGCCCTCCGAGAGCGGCGTGGGCTGTGGGCAACGAATAGCTCCCGATCAGAAGCGCCGCGAGCAATAGAAGGTTTGTTCCGACTAACAGCACGATGAGCCATCGTTTATTAAGCACGCTGTTTCTCCTGCCGAACGGTTCGCTTGCGTTGCACTGGTCGGATCATGAGTTCCCCGATTCCGACCGCTATATTAGGACTGACTATGCAACGGCTGGCTGCCCCTAGTCCATGTGCGTACGCTTTGGGTTAAGAAAGGCCGACACCGCGATCAAAAGAAGAAGCCCGGCGGTTATGAGCCAAGGGAAAGCGCCGTTTCCTTCGGTGAAGGCGCAGGGCTCCTGTGCCCACGCGGCGGTGGAAGCGACATGCACCACGGCAGCACCCCTCGCCATTAGCCGGCCCACACCAGTGCGGACACCTGTGATATTGCACGGTCGACGGTTTCGCATCATGCCTTCTGATTATAGCGGTCAGCGTGTGGGGGTAAAGGGCTTTGCCGGCAAATGCTCCGGCTGACGGTTGCCGTCACCCCACTCCCCAACAGGTCTGGCCAGCTTCTGGAAGGTGCCGCCCGAGACGCTGAAAGTCTCCCATTTGGGTGATCTGGGAGTGGCGCTGGCCCCATACACCGCGGCTGGGACCCACAAAAACGAGTAGTACTCGCCGCGAAAACCATGCACGTCCGCCGTTGGGAGGCGTCCTGGTGGTCCGACAAGCCAGTAGGCGAACACCAGGACAGAGGTGAACCCTCCACCGAAAACACCTTCCCAGGCCTTCAAGCCATCGAGGTCCTCGCTGGTGACCCAGTTTTCCCAGTAACGCTTTCCGCCGGCCCCATCGTACGGGAACTTGCGTCCCTTCACGTCCACAAGCCATCCGTCTCGATCGGGCGGATACACCAGGAAGTCGAAGGATTTGACACGGGCACCTAAGAAGATGGCCTTTCTTTGCTCGTTGACCGGAACATAAGGCCAGCCTCTCGATCGGAGGTAATCCTCGAAAGCGGCTTCATAATGGATGTGTCGTCTGGTCATCGGTCAGGGTGTTTCGATTCGTGTTGAGACCTCATGCGGTTGACCTTGAACATCGTAGATTATGAACCGCACCTCGGTTCGGCCCGTTCCGTCGAGATCGCTTCCAGAAGGCAGATAGTGCACATGACAGAATCCATCGCCGTCCGGTCCTGTCAATGTAAAGCCCGGGCGGGCGGGCATGGCTATGTAGACAGAGCGGGATGATCCGTCCTTGCGGCGGATTCTAAGCACGCCGGTGTTGGGCACGAACTCGTCTTGTGACGCCGGGATTGCGATCTCAATAGGCGCCTGGTATGCGGTCAGCACGATGTTGTCGGATGCCATCCTTTTGTCGGGAACGTCATAGGCACTTTGGGTCTGCACCCACTCGCCGGCGATCTCCATGAAGTCTCGTGCGCCACGCTGGAGGTATGCGGTTGTTTCCACCTTCAGCTTGTCACCGGTTCGCAAGTCGTCAAATGAGTAGGAGAAGCGAAAACGCCCAAACTGGTCCGGGTGAGTTTCGATGCGCTGGCCGTTAATCATGGTGACGCAGTAGTCAGCCATCCCCAACGGAGGTAGAAATCGCCCAAACTCATCCACGAGAACGAAATCGAACGCGACCTCCTCGCCCACGTGGACCATCTGCTTGGAGGTCGATGACCACTTACACCCCGGTTGAAGAATACCCGTGCTGGAAGCGAGCGACCCTCCGACGCACCCCCCTGCCAGGAGTGCCGCCACGACCAACCCCGATATCACTTCTCTTCGCGGGATTATCATATCGCTCTGGTGTTCTTTGCTTTCGGTGGATGTGCTGTCCTTGCCCGTGCCCGCTTTTTCCTGGCGGTTGCGGCCTTGCCCGGAGTCACGAGCCGTTTTCGGGTCTTCTTGAGATAGTACTCTTCGATCTGCGAGACGTGGGTGAACAGGTGATCGTATCCAGGGTCAGCCTCGCTATAATCGCAATCACCCGCGCCGTAGTTTCGGCAGATTTTTGGCCTGGTGTCGTATATCAGGCAGCGGTTGTCGGGGCCTAGGTTCTTACAGCGGGACTGCCCCTGCAAATACCAGTCTCCGTCTTCTACAAAGACGCTGTAGCCTTCGTGCATCAGATACCAGCGGATGTCGTCATAATCGTCAGCGCATGTGGGCTTGTCGATTTCGATCGCCAAGTAGCGGCAACAAGCGCCCGCACACTGTTCACATAGAGACGATCCCATACGATTTACCCTCGCATACATGTCTTGCCAGTGCCCGTACAATAGCCGATTATGGTCGGTGGCTGGTGTTCGGTCAACGACGGGCAGGTGCTTCAACGGTGCTTTTTCATGAGGATAATCGCGGGCAAATGGCGATCTCGGCGGCTAAACAGGCCCAGCGCGAACACAACGCGTCCGATGCCCGATCGGGTGAAAGAAGCCGTCTTCTCTCTGCTGGGCTCGCGGTTCGCAACTCCGGGGCGTCTCCCGCCAATTCGCATTGCTGACATGTTCGCCGGCGGCGGAACGATGGGATTGGAGGCCTTGTCTCGGGGCGCCGCATCCTGTGTGTTTTTCGAGCAGGACCGCGATGCCGTAGTTGTCCTCCGTCGGAATCTGAGGGAGATCGGAGTCGGCGATGAGGCTTCGATCGTCGTGGGCGATGCTTGGAAGTCGGCAATAACGTCCGATGACGGGCTGGCGTTTGATCTGGTTATTCTCGATCCGCCCTACAGCGATTCCGAGGATACGACGCCAACCGGACGCGTGTGGCGTTTTCTGACCGCACTTGTTAACTCTGATCGCGACCGTCCTCTGGTGCTGTTGCATCATCAGGCCGCCCTGCCCTTCGAGGAACAGAGCGAGAGCCCCTGGTGCATTGTGGACCGGCGGACGTTCGGAACCAGTGGGATAACGGTTTTTTCGTGATGACGGTTCGACGACAGCGCAAAGCCAAGGAGGCGGCCCTTTGGGTTATAGGAAAGCTGCGCGCCGCTGGGCACGTAGCCTTGCTGGCGGGAGGATGCGTGCGGGATATGCTGCTGAAGCTAGAGCCCCTAGACTACGATGTTGCCACCGGGGCTACGCCTGGGGAAGTTGAGAAGATCTTCCCGCGTGCACGGACAGTCGGCGCGAAGTTTGGTGTCGTGCTGGTTCGCAAGTTCGGCTGTGACATTGAGGTGGCTACCTTCCGCACGGATGGTGCATACTCAGATGGTCGCAGGCCTGATGAAGTCAGTTTCGGAACCGACGTTCAGGACGCCGGGCGGCGCGACTTCACGATCAATGGCATGTTTTACGATCCCGAGCAAGATCGCATCATCGATCATGTCGGAGGGCGGGCGGATCTGGCGGCCCGGGTTCTGCGTACAATAGGCGATCCGGATTGCCGCTTTGGGGAAGATCATCTGCGTATGTTGCGGGCGGTGCGTTTTGCAGCGCGGTTCGGTTTCAAGATTGATACCGCGACGATGAAGGCTGTCAAGCGCCTTGCCGGCAAACTCGCAATGATCAGCAAGGAGCGTGTCTGGCTCGAACTGCGCCAGATTATCACGGCGTCCTCACGGGCTGCGGGCTGGCGGTTGCTTGTCGACTCCGGGTTGCGACAGCACATCACAACCGATTGGCGCTGTGAACCGGACTTGGACGAGGGCGTCGAGCCGCGCCTTAGGGCACTTCCCCCCCACCGCGTGGATGAATCGCTTGCGGTGGCAACCCTGCTGCACGGCCGAACCTGTGAGGATGTCGCGCGCATCTGTCGATCACTCAAAATGAGCAACCGGCTGTGCGAATCGGCAACCTGGCTCGTTGGGTCGTTGCCGGCTGTCACATCGGAAACCATGCTCGACCAAGCCGACCTGAAGCTCCTGATGGCGAACCACGAATGGAGGAATCTGGTCGAGTTGCTGCGCGTTGATGAACTGGCAGAAACCGGCGGGCTGGAGATCCATGGTCGGGTCTGCCGGCGAGCGGAGCTCATCCCGCCCGAGACCGTCGCGCCGGCGCCGCTGCTGACCGGTGACGATCTGTTGGCGCATGGGATACCACAATCGCCGCAGTTCGGCAGGGTTCTCAAGGAAGTCTACCGGGCCCAGCTAAACGGTACGGTGGTTACATCTGCGGAGGCGATGGCGCTAGCTGGATCATTGATCGCCGCAGACAACGCGTGATCAGCATCCTTCTAAGTGGTCTACACAACGAACAGTCGGGGAGACTGGTGCCGTTCTCTCAGAGAGACCCTTGTGTCCAAGTCCGGACCATCCTTTACGATTGCGATTCGGTTCGGCGACTCACGGACGACGCCGACGATTGAACGCTGCCATTGGATCGGACTTGCCCTGCTAAACAGGCGCTAATCTCTAGGACCCATCGCGTCGATGCGCTCCTCGACCGAGCCGATTTGCTTCACACGAAGACCGAAGTTCTCTCCCACTTTCACTGCATGTCCGGTTCCCACGCGACAGTTGGCTACGTGCAGCGCAAGCTCGGCATCGAAAGAAACGTCGGACTCGATTATGGTCCCGACGTTGATCGCCAGGAGAGACTCGATGGTCATTTGGCGCTCAGCCAGAACGACGCGCACCGGGACACTCAGATGCAGCACCCTCGATATGTCCGCGTTGTTACTGCTACCTGCGGACTTGTGCCGGGAAGAGACGGGCTGGGCAGTCTCAGGCGCCGCCGGTGGTGGATGCGGTGGTAGACTATCGTCGGCGCCGAACAGGGCGTCGATTTCGGCTTGCGATGCACCCATAAACCGTCTCTCCAGGCGCCGTGGCAGGCGCACACCAATAGCTCTATCACCGAGCTTCTAGGATATCGACCATCGAAGCGGTCGAGCTTGAGTAGCCGTGTGAAACGCGAGAAATCGGGCATTTTCGGGCTGCTGGAGATGTGATGGAAGGCTTGGGCTAACCCTCAAACCCCCCTACCAGGATGCAGGCGTTATGTCCGCCAAACCCGAAAGAGTTGCTCAGGGCGATCTTGACGGCTCTATCGCGTGCGGAATGTTGACAGTAGTCCAGATCGCAACCCTCACTGGGGTTATCAAGGTTGATAGTGGGCGGGATCGTGGAGTTGTGAATCGCGCAAATGGCCGCGATGAGCTCAACGCCTCCGCTGGCACCCAGAAGATGCCCGATGGAACTCTTGGTGCTGGACACTACCAGCTTGCGTGCCGAGGCTCCGAACACTTTCTTTATCGCGACCGTCTCAGCCAGGTCGCCGAGTGGCGTTCCAGTCCCGTGGGCATTGATGTGGTCCACCTGATCCGCGGAAAGCCCGGCGTCGTCAAGAGCCTCCTTCATGGCGGCGGCAGCTCCCTTCCCATCTTCCGAAGGCTGGGTGAGATGCCCCGCATCACAGGAACCGCCGTACCCCAGCACTTCCGCAAGGATAGGAGCGTCGCGATCGAGGGCGTGCTGCAACTCCTCGAAAATGAGCACACCGCTACCCTCCCCGAGCACGAAACCGTCGCGGTCCCTGTCGAAGGGCCTGCTCGCCCCCGTGGGGTCATCGTTGCGGGAGCTAAGAGCCTTCATCGAAGCGAACGATGCGAGAGCAAGCGGTGTGAGAGCGGCTTCGGTCCCACCTGTGAAGATGATGTCCGCTATTCCGGCGCGGATCATACCCAGCGCCTCGCCCATTGCGTTGGTAGCCGATGCACATGCGCTACCCACTGCCAGACTCAGACCCTTGAGCGCCAATTCGATCGAGACGTTGGCGCTGGCGGCGTTGGTCATCAGCTTAGGGATGGTGAACGCCGATACCTTGCTCGGGCCCTTTTGCAAAAGCCTGGTGTGCTGTTCCTCAAACGCATTGAGTCCGCCGATACCCGAACCAAGAATGACCCTGGTGCGTGTGCCATCCTCGCGATCCATGTCAAGCCCTGACGCTGCACACGCCTCGCGCGATGCTACTATCGCGAACTGACTGAAACGGTCCAACCGCTTGAGTCCCTTGCGGTCGAGGAGTTTGGCAGGATCGAAGTCGGAACACTCCGCGCCGATATGCACGTCGAAATCAGAAGCGTCGAACAGCGACACCCGGGTGACACCGCTACGCCCTTCAATGAGCGCATGCCAGAAGTCATCCACAGTAACGCCCAACGGAGTTACTGCGCCCATCCCGGTCACCACAACGCGCCGACCAGCCATCGCATACCGCCCCATATCGGGTGTCTTACTTCGTCGCGCTCTCGAGTTGCTTGAGGACATAGTCGACGGCTTCGCCGACGGTCTTTAGCTTCTCAGCCTCTTCGTCGGGAATGGTCATGTTGAACTCGTCCTCAAGCTCCATCACGAGTTCGACCGTATCCAACGAATCAGCATTGAGATCGTTGACAAAGGACGTCTCCCGGCTTAACTCGCCGGCGTCAACGCTCATCTGGTCGCTCACGATCTGAAAGACCTTGTCTTGTATTTCCTGTGAACTGGGCACTACTCACGCCTCCACATTCAAACGGCGAAGCTCGCGGTTCCAAAAGACACGTCTGTGCGCCGGAATAATACTCGGTCGCGCGGCAGGTCGCAACCGTCTATCCGACCACACAATTGCCGCCCGTCAACAGTTCCACCAGGCAAGCGACAATCCAAAAACCTTGCTCTACATGTGCAGCCCGCCGTCCACCACCACAACCTGTCCGGTGACGTAAGAGGCTGCATCACTCGCCAAGAAGGCGACCACCTCCGCCACCTCCTCCGGTTCACCAAGACGCTTCAGCGGAATAAGCCCCTTGGCACCTTCTTTGACCTTGTCGGGCAGCGCGTCGGTCATAGCCGTAGCGATGAACCCGGGAGCTACGGCGTTACACGTGATGTTGCGTTTGCCGACTTCCTTGGCCAGGGACTTGGTGAACCCGATCACGCCCGCCTTGCTGGCCGAGTAGTTCGCCTGACCGGGATTGCCCATGACCCCCGCTATGCTCGCTATGTTCACAATCCTGCCGTGTCGCTGGCGGACCATGATACGGCTGACAGCCCGGGAAATCCAGAAAACAGAATACAGGTTCGTCTTGAGCACGACGTCGAACTGATCGTCTTCCATGCTCATGAGCAAACCGTCACGGGTAATCCCGGCATTGTTGACCAGGATATCTATCCCGCCGCGAGTATCCGCGATCGTTTCGACGAATTGGTCAATGGCTTCGCGGTCGGTCACATTCAACATGTGGACCTCAACGCTGCCAGGATACTCGCGCTGCTTGACTTCGGTAGCGAGGGACGCAAGACCGGATTCATCAAGGTCGCAGGCGACGACCTTGGCTCCTTGCTGAGCGAATCGCAGGCATATGGTACGCCCAATCCCCCGTGCGCCACCGGTAATAAGTGCTATCTTGTCTTTCATCTCGCGTTGCTCCTTGGCCTGCGGACTACGAAACGCCGACCTTCGCCACCCCAGCACCGATGGACTCATGAGTGCTGACGTTGATGACCGGAATCTTTCTGTTGATCTTTCGCATCAGTCCGGTCAAGACTCGACCGGGCCCCAGCTCGACAAACCGGTCGACACCGTCCTCTATCATGCGCTCAATGCAGCGCTGCCACAAGACCGGCTCAGTCACCTGCCGCCGCAGCGAATCGCGAATGCTGTCCGCATTGGTATGATACTGACCATCCACGTTGGCGACCACGGGAAACTCGGGCTCGGTGAACAGCGTTTCCTTGAGCACCGGAGTCAGGCCATTCGCAGCTGACGCCATGAAAGGCGAGTGGAAAGCGCCCGCCACAGGAAGCTGGACACCCCGACAACCGACAGAATCAGCAAGCTCGACCGCCCTCTCACAAGCGGCTTTGCTACCAGAAATCACAACCTGTCCAGGGCAATTGAAATTAGCGGGAACCAGCACCTCATCACCCCGCACCTTCTCGCACAAATCTCCGGCGATGGCCTCATCCGCCCCGATGAGGGATACCATACCGCTCGGTGAGGCGACCGATGCTTCCTGCATGAGCTGTCCCCGACGGTACACCAGCCTCAGGGCATCCTCGAAACTCACAGCTCCAGCCGCGCACAAACCTGTGTATTCACCTAAGCTCAGGCCACCCGCCCGTGCGAAACTAGACCGCTGCCCCCCTGCCTCTATGAAAGCCTCCCAAATTGCCACGCTTGTCACGAAAATGGCCGGTTGCTGGATGTCCGTCTTCTCCAACTCCTCGGCAGGACCGGTAAAACACACCCCTGCAAGGTCAAACCCCAACAACTCGTTTGCCTGGTCGAAGATGCTCTTCGCACGTGGACTGGCCTCCACCACGTCACGACCCATACCGACCTTCTGTGCTCCCTGACCAGGGAATATGGCGGCAGTTTGTCCCATGGATTCTCGCTCCTGCTCAATTGCCGGGAACTTCGACCGTCGTCGGTTTCCCGGTCGTCCGCCTACAACCTGATCACAACACAACCCCAAGTCAATCCTGCCCCGATCGCAACCATCAGCACTATATCCCCTTCGTGAAGAGTGCCCGCGCGACGGGCTTCGTCCAAGGCGACAGGGACGGAAGCAGCCGATGTGTTGCCATAACGATCGATGTTCACAGCCATCTTCTCTTTCGGAAGCTTGAGGCGTTCGCGGAAGGCCTCGATGATCCGCAGGTTCGACTGATGTGGTATTACCAGCTTCAGATCATCAGGTTTCAGATTCAGTGATTCGAGTGCCCGATCGATCAGGTCAGTCATCTTGATCACCGCGAACTTGAATACTTCCCGCCCTCTCATGCGAATGTAGTGACCCCTCTCATCGACGGTGGTGTGTGAAGCCCACATTCGTGATCCGCCGGCGGGCATGAAGATGTAATCCGTCTTGTCTCCGTCAGTGCCCAACTCGTGGTGCAAAATGCCTCGGTCGGTCTCCTCGTCGCAGCGACTCAACACCGCGGCGCCGGCTGCATCGCCGAAAAGCACGACCGTTCCGCGATCCTGTGAATCGCCGATCTTGCTGAGAACCTCGGTGCCGATCACCAAAGCGTTGCGATACGCTCCTGTCATTATGAATCCCGCTGCCGTCATGCACGCCACAGGGAACCCCGCACAGGCTGCTCCGACGTCGAACGACGGGATATCGTGCCCGCCCAACGCCGACTGCACAAAACAGGCGGAGGCTGGAAACGGATGATCGCCAGTGGCTGTTCCGCACACTATCAGGTCGATCTCGTCTATCGTGACCCCCGCGTCAACGAGGGCTCGTTTAGCCGCTTCGGAGCCCATGGTCGACGCGCATTCGTCGGGTGCGACCCATCTCCGCTCGCGTATCCCGGTTCGCGTGACAATCCACTCGTCGGTGGTGTCCAGGTAGTCAATGAAATGCTGGTTGGTAATGACCTTTTCGGGGACGTATGATCCGGTGCCCCTAATTAGGATAGGAAGACGCTTGTTCATCAAACCTCGGTCCTGTCCGCGATCAGGTCAGGCGGGCTGAGATCGCTTCGTTGAAACCTTCTGATACGAAACGCTTCGCAGTCTTCACGGCATTGCATATGGCGACGTCATTGCTTCGTCCGTGGCAAATGACGCATACTCCATCAATGCCCAAAAGCGGCGCGCCTCCGTATTCGCTGTAATCGTGACGGTCCTGCACCTTCTTAAGAGCCCCGCGGAACCTGTCACGAAGATGCGGGGCTTCGTCGTCGAATTCCCTGGCGATCGTGCGGAAAAGCCCCTCCGCCAGGCCCTCGACGAACTTCAGCACGATGTTACCAACAAAACCATCACAGATCGCCACATCGCACCGGTTCTCGAACAGCTCTCGTCCTTCCGCGTTACCCACGAAGTTGACTGAATCTTCCCCACTCAGAAGCTCGTGGGTTCGCCTGATCAAACCAGTGCCCTTCGTGCTCTCTTCGCCGATAGACATCAGGGCGACACGAGGGTCTGTTATGCCGATGACCCGCTCGGCGTAAACAGAGGCCATGATAGCATACTCGTGCAGGTGCGTCGGTCTGGCACGAATGTTCGCGCCGACATCACACAGCACGAAAGGTCCGTGAAAAGAGGGAACCGTTACCGCGATTCCCGGACGACTCACACAAGGTAGCGGCTTGAGCCTGAGCTGGCAGGCGGCTGCACACGCCCCGGTGTTTCCCGCACTGACTACCGCGTCCGCTTCTCCGCCGGCAGCCAGCGACACCATCTTGACCAAAGATGAGTCCTTCTTGGCCCGGAGGGCTTCGACAGGTGACTCGTCCATTCCGATCACTTCGTCCGCGTGGACGACGCTCACCACGCCAGGTACGCCGCCAAACGGAACGGAACTCAACTCACTGCCGATGCGATCCGCGTCTCCGACCAGAATAAGTTCGATCTCGCTGTCGCCGGCAAGAGCCCGCAATGCCCCACGTACGATCGCGCTGGGGGCATTGTCACCCCCCATGGCGTCAACCGCAATGCGGAAGCTCATTATTCCTCATGCTCTTCGATCGGCAGAGTCAACTTCGCGCTAACATATCCGCACACGCTGCACGCACAATGCGGCAGCTTCGTCTTGCCGCACTTCGGACATGAAGCCAGCGTCGTCTCTTTCAAAGCGTGATGCGCACGTCGTGTCCGGGTGCGACACTTGGATTTCTTCTTTACGGGTATCATTACAACTCCAACTGCCGGGCGAAGGACTCTATCGGGATGCGGCAAACAGACATTCAGCCACACTGGCCAAACCGCCAACATCCAACCACAAAAGTCGAGTAGGATAAGCCCCCACAAGTGTTCTGTCAAGCTGCGGTAGTTATCTCTTTGCAGCGCAAGCCCACCAGTCAGGTCCGCTCGGCTAGCCGATCAGGCCGATACCGCTGCTAGCTAACGCCCTGTCAGCCATCGATTGATGCGTTGTGAGGACGCCCCTGGAAGCTTGCCTGCCGGCGCGGGGTCTATCGCCACACCAGCCGACGAGCAGGCGGTACCGCCTGTGCATGTTGGCAACCCGTTATTCGATCCTTGAGAGAGCTCTAGCCCTCCTTACGCGATCCGGCGCGAGCGGGTAGAATCGGCGGCTGAAGACAGGCAACGAAACACGGGAACCACAGAATCTACAGGACGAAAAGATGACCACCCAATCCAACACCGACGTTGTTAAAGACCTCCACCCCGAACGCGTTTGGCGGTTTTTTGCCGGTCTCGCCGACACGCCACGCTGCTCCAAGAAAGAGGAGAAGGTCCGGGCACACCTCAAACAGCTGGCAAAAGAGCTCGGTTTTGCAGCCAAGGAGGACCGAGTGGGCAACATCGTGATCGAAGTGCCCGCGACCAAAGGGCACGAGAACGCCCCCATCGTAGTGCTCCAGGGCCACGCTGACATGGTGTGCGAGAAGAACTCCGGTACCCAACACGATTTTGACAACGATCCCATAAAGCTCATCGTCGGCAAGGATGCCGATACCGGCCGCATCATCGTCCATGCCGACGGAACCACGCTTGGTGCCGACAACGGAATCGGAATCGCTCTCGCACTGGCCGCCGCCACCGATCCGGATGTAGTTCACGGTCCGCTCGAACTGCTCTGCACTATAGACGAGGAAATGGGCATGACCGGCGCGGACGCCCTGACTCCGGACTTCTTCAAGGGCAGACGTCTGTTGAATCTCGACTCGGAAGAAGACAACGCTATCTATATAGGATGTGCGGGCGGTTGTGACACCAACATGGCATGGACTCTTGCAGCCGACAAGCCCGATGCGGCGTTGCAAGCCATCCGCGTTAGCGTATCCGGTTTGCGCGGCGGGCACTCTGGGGGTGACATCCACGAGAACCGCGGCAACGCTATCAAATGCCTGGTTGCGACGCTTTCACGCTGTGAGACGGACGGTCTGCAACTGGCCCAACTCTCCGGAGGCAGCAAGCGAAACGCGATCCCGCGTGAGGCATCAGCCATCGTGGTCGGTCCTTCAGGTGCTATCGAAGCCCTGCGCAAAACAGCCCAGGAGGTCCGTCAGGTAGTCGCTGAAGAGCACGCCGAGCCCGGTGCCGCCATTTCGGTCGATCCGGCGAATGCGAGTGACGCGACTGCCGTCTGTTCTGCATCTGATACGCAAACTCTGCTGGATGCCCTGCTTGCGGTTCCCAGTGGAGTTCTCGGAATGAGCACTAAGGTCCCGGGATTGGTGCAGACATCGAACAACCTATCGACGCTCACGACCGAGATTGGCAGCAAGAGTTTGAAGGTCCTGGTCGGCTGCCTGACGCGAAGCTCGTCCGACGCCTGGAAGAACGCAGTCGCCAGGCAACTGGCTGCGATAGGAAGACTAAGCGGCGCCAAGGTCGAATCGGACAGCGGCTATCCCGGTTGGGAACCGAACCCCGACTCATACCTGCTGAAAACTTGCAGCGAGACCTACAAGAGACTCTTCTCAGAGGATCCCAACGTAACGGCTATCCATGCCGGGCTCGAGTGTGGAATAATCGGCGATCGTATCGGAGACATCGACACGATTTCGTTCGGCCCGACCATCACCGGTGCTCATAGCCCGGACGAGCTCGTCTATGTCGACGCCGTGGAGAAATCCTGGGAGTTTCTAAAGGCAGTTCTCGCCGAGTTGGCGTAGGAACCCGAGAACGCGGAAACGCATGCCCCCACGGCCTACCCGTAGGGACACGAATACCAGAAGTTGCACGGAAGTTCAGTCGAGCGTTCCGGTTGACGGGCAATTCCTAGCCAGCTCGCACTCGGCACATTTTGGCTTGCGCGCCGGGCACACCTGCCGACCGTGGAGAATGAGCGCGTGTGACAAATAGGTCCAGTCCTTGCGTGCGAACAGTTCCCGCAGATCATTCTCTATTCTCAGAGCGTCTTTGCTGTTTCTCCCCGTCCACGTAAGGCGCAACCGCTCAGCCAGCCGACCAACGTGGGTGTCGACCACGACACCCTCGTTCTTGCCAAACGCGGTTCCCAACACACAGTTGGCCGTTTTGCGTGCGACGCCCGGCAGCGTCAAAAGACCCTCCATCGTATCAGGCACTTCGCCGCCGAAGTCGGTTACGATTTTCTTCGATGCGTTTAGCAGGCTCTTGGTCTTCTGGCGGAAGAACCCTGTCGAATGGATGATCTTCTCGACGGTTCGCGGAGTTGCGGCTGCGAGCTTCCTGGGAGTTGGAAACTTCCCCAACAGATTGGGTGCGACCTTGTTGACCATCAGGTCGGTGCACTGAGCTGACAAGATCGTCGACACCAGCAGCTCGAACGGCGTGTTGAAGTTCAGTGCGCAACCTGCGTCGGGATACAGCTTGCGCAGTGAGGTGGTTATCCTCCGGGCGCGCCGCTTGCGATCGATTATGGCTTCCGAAGTGTCAAGCATGGTATCGCCGTTTGTCTCGCCGAGCCGCGGGCCTGGCTCAATCCGGCTGCACGGGATCTACCCATTGCTCTTCGCCCTCTTCCCAGATGTTCTTCTTCCAGATCGGAACATCTGTCTTGAGGGTGTCGATGATCCAGCGACAGGCGTCAAACGCTTCCGCCCGATGCCCACAGGCCACCGCGATCACGACGGCCGCCTCCCCTATTGCGACTGCCCCGGTGCGATGGACGATCGCCACCCTGGAAGCACTGAAACGCCGCCGGGCTTCACCTGCAACGCGCTCCATCTGGGCGATGGCCATATCCCGGTAGGCTTCGTAGAACAGGTGAGCGAGCGATCCGTGGTCGGGATGATCCTCCTTTCGCACAGTCCCCTCGAAGATCACCACAGCCCCGCACGACGGATCACCTATCACGAAATCGTGAAGAGCCTCTCGATGAATCCGATCAGAGACGATGTCTATAAGCACCGCCATGGTCTATCCCCCACACACCGGCGGAATGAGTGCAGCTTTGTCGCCGTCCTGGAGAACATGCTCGTCCTGGGCAAACTCCATGTTGACTGCAACACGCATATTGCCAAGCACGTCGCGCAGGCCCGGAAAACGACTCGCAAGCTCCTCGCGAAAAGCGGTGACGGTTGCCCCGTCGTCCATCTGCACTTTGGCCGAATCGGTCCCAGCAAGGTCCCTCGCCGGTCCCACGAACTGCATCATCACGCGAATCATAGAATGCTCCTATTCCTCCGACAATATCGCGGCCCGAGGGCTTTGATCGCCGCGCACGCTGATCTGCCCAGCGATATTCGAGACGACCTCGTCGATCGCAGCCCCCACCAGCTTGTCAGTTTCCGTAAAGAGTCTGTCCGGCGTGCCGGCGTCGCCGTGGATGCGGACCTGGGCGTTGAGCGGTATCTCACCCAGAAACGGAACGCCAAGCTCTTCGGCTGCCTTGGCGGCGCCACCATGATCAAAAAGCTCATCGCGATGGCCACACTTGGGGCAAAGGTAGTAGCTCATGTTCTCGACAATGCCGATGCTCGGTACGTTGAGTTGCTCGTACATCATGATCGCCCGGCGTGCGTCCGCAAGCGCGACATCCTGAGGTGTGCATACTGTAACGGACCCGGTCATCGGGATTGACTGTGACAGTGTCAGAGGCGCGTCACCCGTTCCCGGCGGAAGGTCTACTATCAGATAGTCGAGCTCGCCCCAATCCACCTGTTCGATGAACTGCTTAACGACTCCGTGCACCATGGGGCCACGCCACACGACGACCCTGCCCGGTTCGAGCAGGAAGCCCATGGACATGATCTTGATCCCAAACGCTTCGAGCGGAACGATCTTGTCGCCTTCCATCGCCGGCTTGTCGCTCTCACAACCAGTCATCTTCGGAATGCTCGGGCCATAGATGTCTGCGTCCAAAAGTCCGACGCTGGCCCCGGCCCGTCGCAACCCCAGCGCCAACATGACCGCTACGGTGCTCTTGCCGACCCCCCCCTTCCCGGCTCCGACGGCAACAACGTTCTTGACCTGTTTCAAGACGTTGTCATCGGTTCTGCTTGATCTGACTTTCGCTCCGAATTCGATCTCAACGGTCTCGACGCCGGGAATCTCCTTGATCGCCTGTTCGATGTCCTCGCGGATCTTCCCTTTGAGCGGACAGGCCGGCGTGGTCAGCTCTATCTTTACGGCGACCTTTGAACCCTCGATGGCAATGTCCTTGACCATGTTGAGGCTGACGAAGTCCTTTTGAAGCTCCGGATCGTTGACCGTTCGAAGTCGATTCAGGACATCTTCTGAGGTAATTCCTGCCATCTCAAAATGCTCCACAGTTTTCGACCGCTTGACTCCCGAAAGTCTCACAAAAAGCCAACGATGGCATCGGGAGATAGCTGAGTTGCGTAATATAGCACTCGGCAGGTACGGTTTCCACCGCTCCATGCCGCAGACATTCATGCGTGGATCGTATAAAATCAACCAATCGCTGAGAATACGGGAACGCGTGGAAGATCAGGTAATGCCGCGAGCGGAACCCACGAAAAGAGGTCGCCTGCCCATTTGGCGTACGGCTGGTCTGTCATTGGTGTTGCTTGCTATCACCCTTGCAGCCATCAGCTTGGTGCTCGCTTTGCTCCATGCTCAGCGTCTGACTACCCAACTGATCCAGCAAGCCCAGCCTCAAACACGCCAATTGGCGGACACAATCTTGAGTCTCTTCGTCGAGCAGGCGAAGTCCGGCTTGCGCTGGGTTTCAGATGAGACAAGGATACCAACCGACCATCCGCCCTGGCTTCACGGCGAGCTCCCCACCTGGATGGATGGGCTTTACGTCTGGGATGGCACGGTTCTGACTGTGCTTGTTCCGCCGGACGCGTTCCCGTCTGAGACGGCCGATCGAGTGCAGGCCTTGCTAGCGATGCGCCCGGTGGTTCCCGGCACTTTGGGCGATATGAACCGCCTCGAAATGGTCCATGACCGCAGCGGTTCCCTTGAGATTGTCCTGGTGTGGTTGCGGACTCGTGGGCCGCTCGGTGAGCCCGTTCTCGTTGCCTGCAACGTAAGCCTCGATCGCCTCAAGCGGGACCTTGCCGACCCCCTGCTTGCTATCCATCGAGGATTGGAAATCGTGAGAACTCAAGACGCCACGGCTACCTGGTCTCAGCCGATGTCCAGAGCGCTGCGGTTCTGGTCTATTCAGCCGACCAGGAGCTTCCTCGTTGAGCAGAAAGACGCGGTCATGTGGCAGACCCTCGGACACATAAGCCTCACCGTGCTCTCGCTTCTGACGCTGCTGACGGCGATCTGGTTCTTGCTGCGCGTTACGCGTCGCGAGTTGGCCCTCGCCGAAATGAAAAGCAACTTCGTCGCCGACGTCTCTCACGAGCTCAAGACGCCACTAGCTCTGATCCATCTGTTCAGTGAGACGCTACAATCAGGCCGGGTCACGGACGAGAATAAGCGCCAGGAGTACTACTCCATCATTACTCGCGAGAGCACGCGCCTTACCAATCTGATCGACAACATCCTCAACTTCGCCCGGATCGACGCGGGAGAGAAGGAGTACTCATTCAAGTTCATCGACGTGGCGGAAATCGTCTCGGACATCTACAAGTCTTATCGCCTGGAGCTTGACAACGACTGTTTTGAGCATCATCTGGTAGTCCAGCACGAACTACCCAAGGTACAGGCGGATCGAGATGCAATCGCTCAGGCGGTTCTCAACCTCATCAGTAACGCGATCAAGTACTCCAAGGACGAGCGATATCTCCTGTTGGACGTACGCACAGAGACGCGTCGAGACCGGCGCGGCGTGCTCATTTCGGTGCACGATCACGGGATCGGAATTACCCCGGAAGACCGAGCCCATCTTTTTGACGGTTTCTTCCGCTCGTCAGATTCCCGTGTTCGCGAGAAACGCGGAACCGGTATCGGCCTCTCGCTTGTTAGACGCATAGTTGATGCTCACGACGGGTTCCTCGTGGTTGAGTCCCGCCTGGTCAAGGGGAGTACTTTCCGCATCTTTCTACCCGCAGCCCCGGCTCAAACTACGGAAGAGGACGAACCGGACAGGGATGCTTGAGCAGAACCGCAACTGTAACAGGCCGCCGGGACAGTCCGTGTCGAGTATTCCAACGGGCGTTTCAGGGGTGCTATAGCAGTTTCAACCATCTTGTAGCGTCCGGACTGGAAGTTTCTCAAGAAGAAATCGACTTCCCGACGCTACGACAAAATAGAACTTGTTCTGGCTGCCATGTTCACGTTTGGCTGGGCACGATGGCCTGACGAGAAGCGTGGCTCCCTCGCGGCAGATATGACCACCCCAAAACTCCTGTGAGAATGTGTGTGGGGGCTCGTTTATCCGGACATCGTCGGTTAGCATGTTGTGGAGGCCAGATAGAATTCCCGGGTTTTCGGAGTTGAGCAAATGGCAAGGATACTTGTTGCGGAAGACGAGCCGGATATGGCCATGGGGTTGCGCGACAACCTCCAATTCGAGGGGCACGAAGTTCTCATCGCCCAAGATGGTGAGCAGGCCGTCGAATTAGTCATCCAGCACAATCCCGATCTCGTGCTGCTTGACATCATGATGCCAAAGCTCGATGGGCTTGAGGCTTGCCGGCGGATTCGCGAAGCCGGGTTCATCATGCCCATCTTGATGCTGACGGCCAAGAGCCAGGAAACCGACATCGTGCGGGGTCTGGAAGTCGGGGCGGATGATTACATCACCAAGCCGTTCAACGTCCGTGAACTTCTCGCACGCGTTCGAGCCGCTTTGCGCCGGACCGGCGCTGGCGAAGGGCTCACCAAGGTCCTGCGCATCGGCGAAACCACGGTGGACATGATCAAGGGCAAGGTCGACCGCGGCCAGACAAGCTGTAACCTCGGCCACTTCGAGTTGGCGATTCTGAAGATGCTCGTCGAACGGGCCGAAGAGGTCGTCGAACGCAACAAGATCCTGGATGAGATATGGGGGTTGGAAGGTTTCCCCGGAACGCGAACGGTCGACAACCACATCGTAAGCCTGCGACGCAAGATCGAGCCTGATCCAAAACACCCGCAGCACATCGTCACCGTGCACAGCATTGGGTACAAGTTCGTCCCGTAAAGCCGCGTCACTGACGAATCAACCGGGGTGTCACTGCTCGAAAGCAGCACCCATAGAAACTGCTCGAAGCCGGCCAAAGCCCGCGCCACCACCTGCGCAAGATCAGAGTTGATCCTGTGCGCTATTGCTCTTCGGCGATCTGGGCGGTGAGTTCTCTCGGTACGCCGATGTCCGCCACTTCCACTCGCCCGACGTACTTTGAGGCTTCGGGCTTCGTAAGGCCCGTCTTTGTCGCGACAAAAGTGATGGTCAGGTCGGCACGGATGGTGGCGTTAGAAGGTCTGCCCGTGTCACAGTCCAGCCCGGAAGGCACATCGACAGCCACAGTGCCGCGCTTGGTCGCGCTGTTGACGGCCTCTATCAGAAGCGAAGTCGGACTGCGAACTTCACCGCCAAACCCGGTCCCCAGAAGAGCATCAATCACGACGTGGTCTGAAGTAATGGCTGTCATGCTCTTGTGTTGCCCTTCCCACTCCGGCGCAATTACCAAGGGCAGTGACATGGCCTCAATGATCTTGAAGTTCGCCAGCATGTCCGGGGACATCCGGGCTGGCTCGCCGGTGACAAGCAGCGAGACACACGCCCCGGCGTTGTGCAAGTGTCTTGCTATGACACAACCGTCACCACCGTTGTTGCCCGGCCCACACAGGATGATGACACGGCAATCGTCGCCGTAGGCGCCTCGAATAAGCTCCGCTGCGTTGCGACCGGCGTTCTCCATGAGCACACATCCTGCAATTCCATATCGATCGATGGCCAGCCTGTCTACCCTGCGAATCTGGTCACGAGTCAGGATCATGCGAATCCCCCATTATTGGCAATCGAGCAAACCTGCCGACGATGTGGATATTCCACGCTATCGGCACAAGCCCGGCTAAGTCAACTTGCAACACGTCACGAGAGAAAGGGCGGGTTCCACGGTGGAAATCCGGTCAGTCGGCTGGGTCGCCGGGCTGCGGATTGGCTCGAAGATGTTCCGCGGGCGCAGGCGCCGAACCGAGCGCGATAGATGCAAGTGATAGATCGTCATCGGTAGTGGACGAGGTCAGCGAACCCCCCGCCGCTACAACTGATCCGGAAAGCACGGCAGGTGTATGCCTCGCTTGATCGACCAGACCGCCAGGCCAAACGAATAGGACGAGCACCAGAACGCTGCAAAGCGCGAGTCCCCAAGCGACCGACTCACCACCAGAGCGAACCAATCCGTCGCCGTCACCGCCCGTGTAAGCGATCGACACGATGCGCAGGTAATACGCGGCTGCCACGGCTGAGTTAATCACGCCAATGACCGCCAACACGATCAGCGGGCTGTGAAAAGGATGCGCGGCGTCAAGCGAGAACGCACTACTGAAAATGTATAGCTTGCCAAGGAATCCGGCTGTTGGCGGGAAGCCCATGAGGCTGAAGATACAGATCGCCAGTGCCAAACCGGCAAGCGGCGCTTTCGCAGCCAAGCCCGCAATGTCGTCGAGGGTCTCCACAGGACGACCGTCCTTCTTGAAGATCGTCAGCAAGGCAAAGGCGCCCAGATTCATGACGCCGTAGACCGCGATGTAGAACATCAAAGCGGCTACGCCATCGTGCATTGGCCCCTTGCCCGCGAGCGGACCGACCAGCAACGCGATGAGCATATACCCCGTATGAGCGATGCTCGAATAAGCCAGCATCCGTTTCGCGTTTTTCTGCAGCAGGGCCAGGGTGTTGCCTGCCGTCATAGTCACAGCCGCTACGATCCATACCATCCACATGAGCGCAGACGGCAATTCCCAGTCAAGAGCGCCGAAGATCTTGACCAGGGCGACGAAACCCGCCAGCTTGGGCACGAACCCCAGAAGGCCCGTGACCGGTGACGCTGCCCCTTCGTAAACGTCCGGCGCGTACACGTGAAACGGAACAGCAGCAACCTTGAATGCCAGACCACCGAATACCAGAAGCAGCCCAATCACGGCCAGCGGTGTCATTCCCGCACCGAATGCCATGTTCGATTCGATGACGCCGTCACGCACAGCGTAAATCGTCGTTGTGCCGGCGACTCCATATAGAAAGCTCAGACCATATGCGAGCACAGCCGCCGCCAACGCACCAAGGAAAAAGTACTTGACGGTCGCCTCCGACGCGCGACTGTCCGTGCGACTCAACGCGATTAGTATATATGTCGGGATGCTGACCAACTCGATTGCGAAGAACAGAACGACAAGGTCATTCGCCGATGCCGTCAAGAGCACGCCGAGCAGGGAAAACAGCACCATGGCCATGTATTCCCCACGCTCACCGGCAGCGGGTTGACACCAGTTCACCAGGATGAGCAACAAGCCCACGCTAAGGGCAATCAACCTTACATAGAAGGTGAGCTCGGTGAGAAGCAGGCCCGGGATTATCTCACCCGCGCCAAAGTCACGAAAACGCAATGTCGCCGCAAGCGACAGAACAATCACGAAGATGGTCACGGTCGGCGCCACAGACGCGGTCGCCGCGGACCTTCCCGTCCCGGAAAAAAGCACAACGCATGCCCCGACCAGCAGAACAAGCTCAGGAGAAAGTAGAGTGAGATATGTCTCAATGTTCATCAATCTCACCTCCCCCCACAAATGCACCGCCACGTACAGGCCCACCGCTGTCTCGCGTTCGGGCTTCTAAGAGCATCGCAAGCTCATCAGACTCTACAAGACCCTCCGCATCCTGTGCGCCGGATTGGTACACAACTTGTGCAGTCGGCAACCGCAGGATATTCCCGGCAACCGCCGGCTCGAGAGAAGTCAGCAACGGTTTGGGATACACACCCAGAAGTATGCAGACAAGCGCGATCGGAGCCAACATGCCGATTTCGCGGCGTGTAAGGTCCTTGGTTAGCCCGTTCGAAAGATCCGGGGTGTTGGGAGGCTCGTTCAGTGGACCAAACAGCACTCGCTGACACATCCACAGCATGTAAACAGCGCCAAGGATGATTCCCGTAGCCGCCGGGATGACGTAGGCGAACCCAAGAGGACCCGCCCGACCTTCGACCCCCACCGCCGCGGATTTCGCCGTTCCCAACAGCACCAGAAACTCGCCAACAAAACCGTTGAGACCGGGAAGCCCGATGCTGCTTAACGTGAAAAACACCAGGAAAAACGCCAGCCAGGGCATCTGTCTCGCTAACCCACCGATCTTATGGATGCTCCGTGTGTGGTAACGCTCGTACATGCAGCCGACGACCAGGAATAAGGCACCTGTCGACAGACCGTGGTTGATCATGTAAAAGACCGCCCCGCTCACACCGGCGATCTTCAGGCTGAACAGACCCAGCATGCAAAAGCCCAGGTGCGACACCGACGAATACGCCACAAGCTTCTTGACGTCTTCCTGTACCCAGGCTGCCAGCGCCGCATAGATGATGCCAATAATCGCCAACACCGCGACAAACGGCGCCAATGCGATAGTGGCGTCCGGGAGCATCGGAATGCTAAGCCGACAAAAACCGTACGTACCAAGCTTGAGCAGCACACCCGCCAGGATCACGCTGCCCGCAGTCGGAGCCTCAGTGTGGGCTAGCGGCAACCAGGTGTGTACCGGGAAGAGCGGCACTTTGATTGCGAAACCGGCTGCGAACGCAACGAACAACCACCACTGCACATCAAACGAAAGAGCACCGCTTTGCCCGAGGCTTGTCAACGACTCGATGTTGAGCGTCAATTGGCCAGTGACAGCCCAAGCTGTGTAAGCAAGATAGACAATGCCCGCAAAAGTGAGCACACTGCCCGCCAGCGTGAACAGGAAAAACTTGAACGCCGCCCGTCTGCGCTCCGGACCGCCCCAAATCCCGATGAGGAAGAACAATGGGACCAAGGTGAACTCGAAAAAGACGTAAAACAGAAGAAGGTCCAGCGAGCAGAAGACCCCGAGCATTCCGACCTGCAAAAGCAGCATTAAGACGTAATACTCACGCACGCGCGCACGAATCGACGAGAAACTCGACCAGATCGCCAGCGGAGTCAGAAACGAAGTAAGCGCCATCAGCCACATGCCGATCGCGTCAACTCCGACGCGGTAGCTGATGTCGATGTCCGACGTCTCGCTGTCAGCTCCTGTGACCCAGGCCAGGTGTTGCATGAGTACGTAGCGGTCGTCGCCCGTATTTGCGCGATCAAACATGACCAGCGCCACAATCGTAAGCAGCAACGTTACCAAGGACCAGACGAGTGCAAACCGATGGACGGCCCCATCGCGACCACGGGGCAGCAGCATGATAAGTACCGCCCCCACGAGAGGGGAAAGCACGACAAGTGTTAGAATCCAGCTATCCAACGCACCGGGCCTCTAAAAAGTCAATCCAAACCGCAGACAACCACCAGCCGTCATGACGACAGCACAAACCACAGGATAATCACCAGCCCCACCGCCATCGTCAGGGCATAACTCTGAAGCGCACCCTGCTGCAAAGTCTGGAGGATATAGGCGATCGCACGGGGTATTGCGGTAACGATCCAGATGAGCCCATCAACCAGATAGTCATCGAGACCGACACAGACCTTCCCGCCGCTTCTCAGCGGCTTTACCACCGTAGCGTCATACACCTCATCGACGTAATACTTGTTAAGCAGCGTCTTGTGCCCCGCACGCAGAGAGGATTTCATTGTGTCGGGAATCCAAGGCTGCTTCAGGTACAGAATGTATGCCACCAGGATCGCCAGAATGGCCGCACCGCCGGAAACGAACATGAGCCAATACTTCGCCCAGAAACCAAGCTCCCCAGCTCCATGAGCACCGTGACCATGCGCGGCGAAGGTGGTGCTGAAGACCGGTTCCAGGAAATGCTGGAACTGATGCCCAGGCCAACCGAGATACCCCGACCCGATCGCGCCGACAGCCAGCAGCGACAATGAAAAGAGCATCCAACCGCCCGACTCATGTGCATGCACGCCCTCGGGCACGCGCTGAGGTCCGAAGAACGCAATGAACACCATACGAAACGTATAAAACGCTGTTAGAACAGCCGTAAGCAGACCTACAGCGCCGTAGATCCAATGCTGCGTGAATGCGTGGTGGATGATCTCGTCTTTGCTGAAAAAACCGCTGAAAAACGGCACGCCCGCAAGAGCCAGCGACCCGATAAGGAACGTCGCAAACGTCCACGGCATGATACGGCGCAGGCCACTGAATCGCCGGATGTCAATGATCCCGCCCATCGCGTGCATCACGCTGCCGGCGCCAAGAAACAGAAGGGCCTTGAAAAAGGCGTGCGTGAACAGATGAAAGACGGCTGACCCGGCGGCGAAGACCCCAAGACCGAGGAACATGTAACCGAGCTGGCTTATCGTGGAATACGCCAAGATGCGCTTCATATCGGTCTGGACCAGCGCGATCGTCGCGGCGAACAAAGCAGTAGCTGCCCCGATTATCGCGACCACGGTCATAGCCGTCGTAGACGCAGTGAAGATGGCGCCGCAACGTGCGATCATGTAGATGCCGGCTGTCACCATCGTGGCTGCGTGGATCAGGGCCGACACCGGCGACGGGCCTTCCATCGCATCGGGTAACCAGACATGCAGTGGCAATTGGGCGCTCTTGCCGCACGCTCCGCAGAGCAGCAGCAGGGCAATCGTCGTCAACCGAGCCGTGGTGAGCGGATCTCCCGAACCGGTGACGCCCTCATGGACCATGGCGAAGACGGTTTCATACTGGAGGTCCCCGAACGTGATGTAGATTAGGAAGATTCCCAGGCCGAACCCGAAGTCGCCGATCCGGTTCACCAAGAAGGCCTTCTTTGCGGCCGCCGCTGCCGCTGGCCGGGAATAGTAGAACCCGATCAACAGATAGCTGCACAGGCCGACGGCCTCCCATCCCAGATATAGGAGCAGGAAGTTGCCGCCCAGTACCAGAGCGCACATCGAGAAAACGAACAGACCCAGGTAGGCGAAGAACCTTTCGTAACCACGTTCCGGGTTATTGTGTTCGCGCATGTAGTCGCGCGAGTAGATTACAACCAGAAGCGAAATCCCGGTAACAGTGACCAGCATGATCGCGGAAAGCGGGTCAAAGAGAAATTCGACCCGCAGCCACGTTCCACCGCCGGCCGAAAGCCACTGATAGATCGGAACGGATAGCGACCCGTGATCGTGCTCAGCGCCTAGCACCTGCCCCAGCAAGACGAGAGCAGCGCCCAAGGCACCAGCCACGCCCAGAATAACGACCCAGTGTGTTGAGCCTCTGAGCAAAGGCCTTCCCAACATACCGGCCAGAACAGCTCCGGAAAGTGGCGCCAACAGCAGCACGATCCCACAGATTGTCAATGTTTCAACGGACATTCAGCTTAGACAATCCCAGACAAAGCAACGAATCTTACAACGTCTTCACTTGGCTCCGCCGAGCGATCGGAACGCCTGTTATCTTTCGGCGAGAGTTCGTCATTCACTTTTATCCACGCATCACCGACCAGGATTCGGCATCCAACGTGCCCCGAATGCGATGAAGCAAGACGATCAGCCCCAGTGCCACGCCGGCCTCCACTGCCGCAATTGCCAACAAAAACAGGCCGAACGCCTGGCCGTCCATTTGCTCATGCACCCTGGAGAAGGCTACAACAGTAAGGAGAACACCCTGGAACATTATCTCCGTCGAAAGGAACATGATGATCAGATTCCGCCGACAGAGGAACCCGGCAAGGCCCAGTGCAAAAAGAACAGCACCGACGATGATGTATCCTTCCAATCCTTCCATCAGAACGGTTCAACCTCCCGACCGGCCTCGCCGAGAGGTCTACGCGGCTGCTGCCAGTTCTCGACGGGGACTTGTTTTTTCGAAAGCGCGATCGCACCAATCATGGCGATAAGCAGCAGGAGGCCCGCTAACTCTAGGACAACCACATACTTGGTCATCAACACGATTCCGAGCGACTCGGTGTTGCCCGGGTGATCAGCTAAAGACGCGTCCCCCTCCTGGGCGGTCTCTGCAAAGCTGGCGGGGATCACCTCTGGTGAACCGGCAAGGTTCGTCAGGGGGCCGACATGTCCCGCCACGGCAGCCGCCAGTAGGAAGGCCGCGACGACGGCCAGCGCAGGCTCACGTGCGCACCGATCATAAGGAGCAGCGTTACCCTGCTGGGCGAGCATAATAACGAACACATACGCCACCAGGATCGCCCCGGCGTAGATGATAATCAGCGCGACGGCAATGAATTCCGCTCGAAGCAGAACGAGCATAGCCGCCACCGCAACCACCACAAGCACGAAATAAATCGCGCTGTAAACCGGCTTGGGATGCGAAACCACGCGGACAGCCGCGAACAATGCGACGCCGGCAAAAATGCAGAAATAAACGGCGACTCCGCGCGGGGCGAGCGCCTCGGTAAAGAGCAGCACCAAAATACCTACCAGAGCTATTCCGCCGAAGAAAACGCCGGGCTTAACCAGCGATCGGCCGGTGCGAGGCATGAGCAGATAAACGCCCAACGCCCCAAGCGTCAGCAAGACATACAAAATGGCGGCTGTCGCCGGTGTCACGCCTGCTCTACTCCTTTAGCGGATCCGTGCTCGCCCGATCCGCCGATGGCTTTGGGGAATCCGGTGATCCGCGGGTTGTTGCGAGGCTTAGCCTCTTTTGTCTCGTCGTACAGAGAAAGAAGCTCTTCCTTGTCCAGGACCATCTCTTGGCGCGTTCGGCCCACAAAATCGTAAGTGTCGGTCAGCTGGATGGCGTCTACCGGACACGCCTCCTCGCACATCCCGCAGAAGATGCATCTAAGCTCGTCGATGTCGAACTTGATTGGGTACTTCTCACGATCAGGCCAAGGGGCTTCGCCTGCCTCTATATGAATGCACTTGGCAGGACAGGCGGTCGCACACATGAAGCATGCGACACACGCCACGCGTCCCTCTTCGTCACGGTTCAGCCGGTGCAGACCTCGATACGCGGAAGTATGCAGCTTGGCCTTCTGTTCCGGATACTGGATCACATTAGAACGGAAGGTCGCGTTCTTGAACCAAGTCGAGGCGAGATGGCGCAAACTCGTCCACATCCCCACGAAGATTGGCGGAAGATACAAACGCTCGCCAGCGCCAAGCTCTGGCTGATCGACAACCACGATGTCCTTCTCTTCGATCAAGTGGACGCCTCCGTCGCTTTCGCCATTCTCGTCGCGGATGCATCGATCGCCGGGAGGTTCCGCTGACGACCGCTGATTTTCCTCTTCGAACCGGCTGAGCACACGACCGCGATTATCACGACCACGACGTTGCCCAACAATGCCCACCACGTCCGTTCAAGACCCAAATGCAACAGAGTGATCGCCAACACGAACAAACCCAGCGTCAGCGGAATCAGGCCTTTCCACGCAAGCCTCATGAGCTGGTCGAATCGAAACCTCGGAAGAGTCCAGCGAAGCCACATCATCAGGAAAAGGGAGAACGTGACCTTCGCGCACATCACCCCTATTTTCACCAGAACCGCGACAAGGCCGGTAGCCTCAGGCTGTGCCCACGGAAGCCACGGCAAGTGCCAACCGCCGAAAAACAGTACGGCGATCATCGCGCTCGATGTGATCATAAACGCGTACTCGCCCAGGAAGAACAGACCGAACTTCATGGCGTTGTACTCTGTATGGAATCCCCCTACCAGTTCCTGTTCCGCCTCAACCAAGTCAAAGGGAGTACGATTTGCCTCGGCAAGGGCCGTGACAAACAGAATCACAAAAGCAACCGGATGCAGGAAGATGTTCCACTGCGGAATAGCGCCGCCGAACCAGTATCCGGTCTGCGACAGTGTGATTTCTTCGAGGCGCACCTCACCCACCGTCGCGACAATCACCAGGATGCTCACACCCAGCGGAATCTCATAGCTGATCATTTGCGCCGCAGATCTGAGGCCGCCGAAAAACGAGTACTTGTTGTTACTGGCCCACGCGCCGAGAACCACACCGTAGACGCCGATGCCGCACACCCCGAGGATATAAAGCAGCCCGATGTCCGGATTGGCGACCTGGACCTGAACCTCCTTGCCCTCCAACAACCAAGTGCCGCCCCAAGGAATGGCTGCGAAACTGATGAACGCAACGAGGAACATGAGCATCGGAGCGAAGATGAACAGAGGCTTGTCCACATGCCCCGGGATGATGTCCTCTTTGAACAAGAACTTCCCGCCATCCGCCACTGGTTGAAACAGACCAAACGGGCCGACCCGGTTGGGACCGAGGCGATCCTGAGCCCATCCGGCGATCTTACGCTCGAAGTAGATGCAGTACGAAACCGCACCCATAAGCACACTCAGTACGAGAACCGAGAGCGTTACGCTTACGCCGAACTGACTTGTGAAAAACTCCAACATCTATAGACCCAACATCCAAAGACGCCGAACCACATAGCCCTCTTCTATCGGGCGCCCGACTCCAGGCTCTTCTCAGCCTCCACACACCGTGCAAGCAACCTCCGCCTATTCGAAATCGGCCTGCTAATGAGCATGTGCCGGTCGAAGCGGTGCTTCCCAGACCTCCCGAAATACGGAGATCGACTCAGCCATCATCTCTCGAACGCGCCTCGCACTATAAAGACCCTCAAAGCCAGCTATCTCGAAGAGGTACTGGCCATCCTGTCTCATGCCCTCCGGCGGAGTGAGTGCTCGCTCGAACGGTTGCACCAGCCCGGCGGTATTCACAAAACAACCTTCCCGCTCAGCCCAGGCACAAGACGGGAGGAGTACCGTAGCCAGACCCGCAAGAGCGCTGTCGAACATATCCTGAACGACCAACAGTGCAAAGCTCTTTGCGAGTTTTTCGATTCTCTGGTCGACCCACTCGCCGGGATATCCGCCCACCATCCAGCCGGCTGAAAACTCGCCCGCACGCCGCCCGACAAGCTCGTCAAAAGTCAATGTCGTTCCACCGGCCTCTTTGATCAGAATCTCAATGCCACGGCGGTTCGGACACTTTTCCTTTGAAATAGTGAACTTCACTTCTTCGCCTTCAGCCCCCGCCGGGAATGACACGTCACTCCCCTCCTCAGGCACCGGCCCGATCGTGAGCGCCGCTTTCGGAGCGACATCACGAATGAAGCGTATCAATAGCCACGCCTCTTCACAGGCCATGAAGGGCGAAAGAACCGCGACCACCTTCTTGGACGAGTGGTCTTTGACAAAGCCCTCGAAATGCGAACGGACGATCCCCGGCAGCTCCTCCCACAAAGGCGCAGTGCGACCGTCGCCGGCGCCGACAAAGGGCGATGTGAGCCGGGCTTTGTCGTACATGTGCTTCCACCCGAACCGGCCGTGGTCGCATATCCAGTAGTCGTTGACCTTTGGGTTGTAGCGCGGTTTGAGACGGTAGAGCACGTTGTCGTTGTGGTCGATGCGGATCGAACAGCCGGTCGCGCACCCCGTACAGACCGAGGGCGTCGAAGATAGAAACCAGACGCGCTGTTTGAATAGGAAGTCCTTATCGAGAAGGTTGCCCACCGGACAAAGATCGACAACGTTGCCCTGCAACGGATTGTCCAGCGGCCGCCCCGGGAACACGTCTATTTCACTGCGCGATCCGCGATTGACGATACACAGCTCGCCCGTTCCAGAAATGTCTTGCGTGAAACGCACGCAGCGTGTGCACAGCACGCATCGATCCTGGTACAAGAATGTCCGGGGGCCTATGTCCTTCTTGGGATTGACGTACTTCTCGTCAACCATGCGTGATTGGGCGTTGCCGAACTTCTTGGTGTAATCCTGCAGCGAACATTCGCCGGCCTGGTCGCACACCGGGCAATCCAGTGGGTGATCCAACAACCACAGTTCCATGCAACGCCTGCGGTTCGCCGCCACCAATTCGGTGTCGAAGCGAACCTCGATCCCGTCGCGCGCTGGTGTTTGGCACGAGGGAATCAGCTTGCCCGGCCACACCATTTCTTTGGTCCTCGGGTCCGGCGTCTTCATTTCCATCATGCACAAGCGGCAGGACGCCACTACCTTCAAAGCGGGATGGTAGCACAGGTGGGGAACATCCCAACCGGCCTCCAATGCCGCCTGCAGGACGTTGATACCGTCCCGGCAGTGGACCTCCTGGTTGTCAATGATGATCTTAGCCATAAACAACACCAGCCATCAAATACAGCCGACCGCTGAAAACCGCAAACCGCAAGTCCACACAGACTAGGCTACCACAACCCCCATCGATCGACCCGGAGACTGAGAACGGATCCGCTGTTCAAGCTCGCCTCGGAACTTAGTTACCAGCGTATCGATCGGGAACTTCGCACCGTCCGACAGACCGCAAATGCTCAAACCGGGCATCATCCCCATGCCCCGGGCAGCCTCAGCCAGTATATCCAAATCCTCGATCCGCCCCTGGCCGCCGGCGATACGCGTCGCGATCCTGTGTATCCAGTTCGTCCCCTCGCGACACTGAGTACATTGGCCACACGATTCCGTACCGTAGAACCTGGCTATGTTCCGCAGCACCACACGCATATCCGTATCTTCATCGACGACAACGGCCGCAGCAGTTCCCAAACCGAGCAGGCCATACTTGCCCGGGTCGTCGAAGTCCATTTTCATATTCAGCTCGTCAGCGGCCAACACGCCAACCGACAAACCGCCAGGAAGAACGGCTTTCACCTTCTTGCCGGGCAACATCCCTCCGCCCATGTCGTCACGCTCGATGAGCTCTTGAACGGTGATTCCCAGCGGCGCCTCGTAACAACCCGGCTTGTTCACCGGCCCGGAGACGCAATAGAGCTTGGAGCCGCTGCTTGGCTCGGGGCTGATTTCAGTGAACCACTTCGCACCGCGTTCGATGATATGCGGCAAGCAGGAAAGCGTCTCTACGTTGTTGACCACCGTCGGCAGGTTGAACAGTCCTTCAATAGCGGGGAAAGGAGGCTTGATGCGCGGGCAGCCGCGCTTGCCTTCGATCGACTCGATCAGGCCCGTTTCCTCGCCGCAGACATAAGCTCCCGCGCCGCGATGGATATAGCAATCGAGTGAATAACCGCTTCCGAAGACGTTCTTGCCCAGATAGCCGGCAGAGTACGCCTCGTCGACCGCCTTCTGCAGAATATGAAACGCCTCGTGGAACTCGACCCGCATGTAGATGTAGGCGGTCTGCGAACGAGTCGCAAAACCGGTGATGATAATGCCCTCGATAAGCTGGTGAGGGTCTGTCTCCATCAAAACCCGGTTACAGAATGTCGGCGGTTCCGACTCGTCGGCGTTGACACACAGCAGCGTCCGTTTTCGATCCTTAGGGAGGAACGTCCATTTGACACCGGCTGGGAAACCCGCTCCGCCGCGACCACGAAGGTTGGCCCGTTTGACCTCATCGACAATCTCATCCGGGGAAGTCTGCAAGGCTTTGCGAACCGCCTGGTATCCGCCGCGCGATTCATAGACCTTCAGCGACGTCGAGTTTTCGACGTTGCGGTTTCTCAGCAAGATTGGTTCAAACTCTGCCATTGCTTGCTTGGTTTCGTAACTCTACAGTCCGATGTGAGGTACCGCCAGCAAAAACCGGAAATACGTCACACTCCAGACGACCATCAGTAAGCTGACCCAACGACGCCTTCCCTCAATGCAAAGAGGCGCCGCCATCGCCAACATAACCGGCACGTAGTCCAACGAAAAACGGTTGAATCCTCGCTGCTCCTCACCCGTGCCGTGAAAAAAGAGCAGCGCGATATACACGCCTACCGACGCAGCCAACAGCCAACGATCTCGTGAGTCGCCCGCAATCCGCCGAAAGCCGACGATAACCCAGACCAAAAGCGGCGTCGTCCACCAGATGCCGGTGCTCAACAGGTTCGGGCGAACATAGGTCCGCTCTTCCCCCATGATCTGAACCGTCTGCACCCTTGGCAGACCCAGATTCGCGTAGTAGAGGTTGCGGGGAACGAAATGGGCTGAGAACAGCCCGTGCTCCTTGGCCGCCATTGCCAGGTCGTCGTCCCGCCCCTCGTATATCCGCATGTATCCCGTATCCAGCGGGCTTGTAAACTTCAGCGTGCTTAGCACCATCGGAACAGCCGCCAAGATCACGACAACCGCGCCTACCGCCACCAATCTGGCCCGCCGCCGGGCCCCGTCTTCGCCGCTCAGAGCCATCGCCACCAGCGGAATCACGAAAAAGACGGTAAGCTGCCGCGACAGCGCCGCAATGATCAGGCCGACCCCCGCAACCCACACCCTGCGATGGCCGAAATACTCGAGCAGGAAGACAAGCAGACCCAGCGTCGCCAAAGCGTGGTTTGTATGGTACGGCGCCGCTCCGCGCAAAGTCTTGTCGAGCACACACCACAGCGACGTGCCGCACACAAGCCCGATCGCCAGGACCGCTCCCCACTTCCAGGAACCAGTCCGGCGAAAAAACAGTGCGTAAGCAAGACCCGGAATAGGCGCGACAAGCACCATCAGCACGAACCAATGGGGCACGCCATCGAACAACCACACCACACCCGCCGATATGATCGTAAACATCGGCGGAAAGTGGCTGTAGTAACGTCCGTTTACTTCGGCTGTGTCCCATAGTCGCTCCGGAAGATCGAGTCGCCCTTCCAACCACGAATCGGCTTCAGCAATCTGCGCGTTGTCCTCACCGGTAAACAGCGTGTCAGGCGGCCACAAACTAGTCTGCAACAACGCCAGGAAAGCCAAGTAGACAACGAGGGTTCCGCGCCACGCATGACGCCGTCGTGCAGCCGCAACCACGCTCTTAATACAGTCCACAGTACCGTGTTTGACAAGTCAGGCGACTACCCGAATCGGTGCCATGCCACAAAAGATGGCCACACCCGAGCCGCAACCGTAATCAGATCATCTGTGAAACACCGTACCAATCACTCACTCGGGCTCCGCCTATCATCTCTCGCCGCCACCCTCGGCTTTGCCGCTACCCGCAGGCGGGTCGAATAGATCGCTTCGCGGCGGATCGATCTTGTCATTATTGGCGTCTGCCAGAATACCTGCGACATCCTCCGGCTTTACGCACTTGTGCAGCTTCTCGTTGATAAGCAGGCACGGGCCATACTCGCAGCAGGCCAGACACTCCTCAGTTATCAGCGAGTACTCACCGTCGGGGGTAGTCTCGTGTTCATCGATCCCCAGGTGGCGCTTGATCTCCTCCAGCACAGCCACCCCGCCGGTTACCTCGCAGGAAAGACCGCGACAAGCGGTGATAACCTTCTTGCCTTTGGGATGAGTCCAAAAATGCGTGTAGAAGCTCGCCGTGTCCAAAACGTCCGAGGGGTGAATCTCAAGCAACTCGGCGATCTCGATCATCGCTTGGGGCGGCACATGTCCCAACGTGTTTTGCACGATGTGAAGCGCAGGCAGCAGCACGGCCCGCTTCGTGTCGTAACGCTCGAAGAAAGACCGGATCTTCGCCCGAACCGCCTCGCTCAGAACAGGCGCAGCCCCAGATTCTACCGCGGGACTTATTCGATCTATCGCCTTCCAGCCCATGCTTCACCGTATCCTCTGATCGAGGCTCATTGTCCCTAGTTGCTACCGATCAAGCTCTGCCGCGATGATGTTCATCCCGCTGACCACGGCCACCACATCACTTACGCGATGGCCAACCACCAGTTGGGGAAGACACTGATAGTTGATAAAACTCGGAGGCCTGACCCTCATGCGGTACGGCGAGTTACCTCCGTCACTGACCAGATGGAAGCCCAACTCACCGTTGGCTGTCTCGTTAGCGCCGTAGACCTCTCCCACCGGCGGAACGAGACCGCGATTCGTCATGATCTTCTCAAAGTGGTGGATTAGCCCCTCGATGCTCGTGTACACGTCGTCCTTGGCCGGCAATACCACCTTCTCATCAGCCGGAAGGTTGATCGGCCCTTCGGGGATGTTGTCCGCGAGCTGTAAGATGATTCGAGCAGCCTGCCGCATTTCCTCCAGGCGCACCAGATACCGCGAGAAGCAGTCGCCTCCGTGACTGATCGCCACCTTGAAGTCGACGCCGGAAGTTCCCTTGCCGTCCCAGTTGTCGGCGTAACACAGATAGGGCTCGTCCTTACGCAGGTCGCGCCTGACACCGCTCGCCCGGGCCAAAGGACCAGTAAGACCCCAGTTGATCGCGTCGTCGTGGTTGATGTATCCGACGCCGGTTATCCGCTCGACGAAGATGCGGTTACGCGTGATTAGCTTCTCCATGTCCTCCAGCGCCGGCGGGAGTATCTCGGTGCAGAAGCGCTTCACCTTGTGATGCCAGTCAGCCGAAACGTCCCGTGTCAACCCGCCGACCCGTGTACAGCTGGTGGTGAATCGGGCTCCGGTAGCCTCCTCGATCAGGTCGTAAATGTGCTCCCGACCGTTGTACGCAAACATGAACGCTGTGAATCCGCCGACGTCCAATCCCGTGCACGCCACACATATCATGTGGTCTTGAATCCTCGCCAGTTCAGCCAGAATCGTCCGGATGGCTTTGCATCGCGGAGTGAGCTGAACATCGAAGAGCTTCTCACAAACGTGATGCCAGGCGATGTCGTTTGCAACCGGCGATACGTAGTTCATCCGGTCACAAATCGCAACGCACTGGTCGTAGTTGAGGGTCTCGCCGAGTTTCTCGAACCCGCTGTGCAGATAGCCAATGTGCACCGTACAAGCAAGGACGCGCTCGCCATCGAGCTCCAGCACATGGCGCAGCGTGGTGTGGGTGGCCGGATGCTGAGGCCCCATGTTCAAAACCCAAACGTCACCGCCGGGCTCTTCCGGAGCGTAAGTCGCCGGACCGAATTCGGGTTGTACGTCCGTGCTGGTAGACATCTTCAAACCGCCCAAACCGTCTATGCGCTATCGCGATCGATGCGATCGAAAGCTACACGCTCACCTCGACCACGCAACGGGTAGTCCTTCCGCAAGGGATGCCCCTCAAACCCGTCCCACGTGACAATGCGCCGCAGGTCCGGATGACCCTCGAACTTCACGCCGAACAGGTCCCACACCTCACGCTCAAGCCAATCAGCGCCCTTCCAGATCGAGAAGACCGATGGAACCGCCGGGTCAGGGTCATTAACGAAACACTTGGCCCACAAACGATGCCCCTTCGACAGCGACAGCAGCGAATAGCTGACGCCGAACCGATCGCGGGCATCCGGAAAACCCATGTAATCCACGCAGGTCAAGTCACACAACTGCTCAAAAGAACAGCGCCCGTCGTCATGCAAAAACCGCATTACGGCAAGAAGATGATCGGGCGAAACACGAATGCAAATCTGCTCGCAGGCCCCGTCCTTGCGCGCAAGCAATGGCGCAGCAGCGAAATCCACATCAGGAAACTCGCTCGAAAGAGCAGCTAAGACGCCATCAACGGAACCAGCCATCGATTAACCTGTCACCTTCCGATCGCCAAACCCACTACAACAAAAACTCAATCCCCTCCACCCGAGCATCGCCTCCTAAACTCACCCGCCGGTCGTCACTGGAGGTTCGATGACCATTCCAAGGCCCTTACCGCGGTCCTTGCTGCTCTTCACGTTTTCATTCAGGACCAGCCTCTGAATCGCCATGATGGCCTCGAGCAGAGTCTCAGGTCTTGGAGGACATCCAGGAACATATGCATCCACCGGCAGAAACTGATCGACCCCCTGCACAACGGCGTAGGTGTCGAACAAGCCGCCCGAATTCGCACAAGCACCCATGCTGATAACCCATTTGGGCTCAGCCATCTGCATGTACAAACGCTGCGCAATAGGCATCATCTTGTTGGATACACGCCCGGCGCAAATGAGCAAGTCACACTGCCTGGGCGAAAAACGCATGACTTCCGCCCCGAATCTTGCGATGTCGTACCGGCTCGCAGCCATTGACATCAACTCAATCCCACAACAGGCGGTGCAGAAAGGCAAGGGCCAAAGCGAGTTCTTCCGAGTCCAGTTCACGCCCATCTGGATCAGATCTACCACGTAGCTCAGCTTCGTTGCGTGGAAGTCTTCCTTGGTCGTCTGGCAGGAAGCCGGACTCGAACCGCCTAGTCCCATTCGAGTGCCCCCCTCTTCCATTCGTAGATCAACCCGATCACCAAGAGCAGGAAAAAGACGCCCATCCCGATCAGGAAGAAATCCTTGCCGACCTCGATACCACCGTTTTCAAGCTGATACGTGGCACCGCGGGCCGCAGTCGTATAATAGGCCTTAATCCACGGCCACATAAATACGATCTCTACATCGAATAGTAGGAATAACAGGGCGACTACGTAAAAGCGAATGTTGAAACGCCGGTGGGTATCCCCCACCACAGGAACGCCCGACTCATAGGGGCTGTCCTTAACCGGGCCTTTGCGCTTGGGACCGATCAGGTGTGCCAATATCATGATCACACCGGCGAGACCCGCCACGACCACCGCGATGACGCCGATAGCTGCATACGGAACAAGCGAATCGAACACGATACGAAGGCTCCCGATCCTGCTAACTCGTCGGACCAGCCATCCGGGTGACACTCGTGCGCCGAGTGTCCCGCCCCGAACGTAAAGTGCGGGCATGTTACACTGATGCCCGAATCATGTATAGACTTTTCTCATGCTTCTGCTCGACTTTGTTACGGCAGCTGAGAGGATACTCTAAAGACGGTTGCCTGATGAAGGACCGACGACCGCCGACCGGTCGTCTGCCGAGAGACGCTTTCGACGCGCCTGCCTTCGGGGTGATGAAGACGACTCCAGGCGAGACCCAGGTGCCCCACGGTGCCGAGGCACAAGCAGCGCAGAGTATTGTAAACAAAGAGGTTATCATCGGATCGAATCGGCGCAACTGGCGGTTTGCGTGCCAGTATGATAAACAACCCTGCACCGGGTGGGGCCCATGACACCATCGGCGGGGCGGATCGGAGCCCCAAGCGCCAGCGCGGGGTCTTGGTGGACAGGCCATTGGATCTTCGGACCCGCTGGATTGCCAGGCTGTCGAAACAGTCTGGCCAGACTTCCGGAGTAGGCGTTTTCTGTTGCGATACCCCAGGGGTATCGTGACCGAAGGCACCCTGAAACGACCTGTCGGAATACTCCAACATGATTATTCCGACGGTCTGGTCAGCGCGGGGTCTTGGTGGACAGGCCATTGGATCTTCGGAC